>OGIR01000107.1_pt1 | contig 83571 bp, 73 predicted proteins | sample 1571831 | NCBI WGS metagenome assembly OGIR01 (sample SAMEA2582124, study PRJEB24529) | metagenome | biome: Human gut stool | place: China | collected 2011 | reverse complement strand
GGATCATCGAAGATGCAAACATCCGGCTGGTTAGAAATGCCACATTTTTTGAACCGAATTTCCAGCTGCATTTTCATCTGAAATCCCACGGTGTGATCTTCTGATAATATTACTTATCCCCAAAAAGAGTTCTATGCTTATTATTGCGGCAATCATCTTCTGTCATCGGTCCTTTGATTCCACCACGAGAAGAATCCCGCTCTCAAACGAGATCTCTGCCGTATCTGCCACGATCTCGTTGCTCACGCCAAGCGAACAGAATCCACGCAGGCAGGCGTCCGTGAGGGGATATTTAAATCCCTTCAGCGTCAGATGCTCCACACATTCCGTATAGGGAATGAGCGACACATACGTTCCGAACTGTTCCTTTCTCGCAAGAGTCGTTCCACGATCAATCATACGGATGCGGTTATGGGCATCACAGATCTGGATGGGAATTCCCGCCTTTAACCCGATTCCGAGCAATTCAATGTTCCCCAGCACATGATCCAGCCGCGTTCCCGTCGCTCCCAAAAGCGTGATGCGCTCTGCTCCGCGCCGGATCGCAAGCCGGATTGCAGACTCGGTATCCGTGTCGTCCTTCTCCGGAATCAGCTTCTGGATCGTCACACCGGGCAATGTCTTAAAATAAGCAAGAGCCTCCGTTCCCACGGAATCAAAATCCCCGACAATCACATCCGGCACCCGGTGGCTGCGGTACAGATATTCCATTCCGGCATCCGCAGCGATAACGGCATCCGGCTTCTCTTCCTCAAACCATCTGTCCGCAAAAAAATCGTCGATCGTTCCGCCTGAAATTATTACAAAATGTCTCATACACTCTCCCGCTTTCCTCCTGCCATTCCTTAAGAATTTAAAATATCCAGGAACATCTGGGTGTTTTCAGCGACATCTCCGTTAAAAACAGCGCTTCCCGCCACGATGATGTTGGCTCCGGCGCTCAAGATCTCCTCCACGTTGGAGAGATTGACCCCGCCGTCCACCTCAATGTCCGTTTTCAGTCCGCGTGCGTCAATCATTTTCTTAAGATCACGAACCTTCTGTAAGGTATACGGGATAAACTTCTGTCCGCCAAATCCCGGGTTCACCGTCATAATCAGCACCATATCTACCTTTTCAAGCACATACTCCACCGTCTGCAGCGGCGTGGCAGGATTTAATGCAACCCCCGCAAGAATCCCCCGCTCTTTGATGGAAGCAATCGTGCGGTCCAGATGCTTGCAGCTCTCTGCATGCACGGTAATCAGATCCGCTCCGGCTCCTACAAAATCCTCAATATAGCGCCCCGGCTCCTCGATCATCAGATGCACGTCAAAGATCCGGTCCGTACAGGGACGGATGGAACGGATTACCGGAAGTCCGAAGGAAATACTCGGCACAAACATTCCGTCCATGACATCAATATGTATATACTGTGCCCCTGCCTCGTCCAGTTCACGGATCTGCTCTCCCAGTCTTGAAAAATCTGCGGATAATATGGATGGCGACAAACAATTCATCTCTCTTACACCCTTCTTTTTAATATTTCTTCTGTTCTTTTAATTCCTGATATAACTGCCTGTAATTCTCATAACGGAGCCGGCTGATTTTCCCGGCTTCCACCGCCTCTTTTACCCCGCAGTCCGGCTCCCCGATATGACTGCAGCCCTTAAAACGGCAGTTTGGCTCATACTCCTCAAATTCCGGATAATACCACCACAGATCTTCCTTTTCCAGCCCCGGAATATCCAGCGTGGAAAATCCCGGCGTATCCATGATGTAAGTCTGCTCTTTGATTGGAATAATCTCCGAGTGGCGGGTCGTGTGACGGCCGCGCTCAATCTTTCTGCTGATTGCCCCGGTCTCCATCTGGCGCTCCGGCTGCAGACAGTTAATGAGCGATGACTTGCCCACACCCGAGGGGCCTGCCACCGATGTCACCTTTCCGTCCAGCCGCTCAAGCAGCGCATCGATTCCCCGCTGCTCTCTCGCCGAGGTGTACACCACCGGATAGCCGCACTGTTCGTAGACATCCGAAAACGCATGCAGCTCCTCCCCGGTCAGAAGGTCGCACTTGTTAAAGCAGATCGTAACCGGCACTTTCTGACATTCCATCATAATCAGAAAACGGTCCAGCAGATTAAAATTCGGCTTTGGCTTTGCCGCAGCAAAAATCACAAGCGCCTGATCGATGTTGGCAACCGCCGGACGGATCAGGGCATTTTCTCTCGGAAGAATCTCCTCGATATTTCCAAGCATCTGCTCCTCATCCAGGACGGCAATCGTCACATTATCGCCCACCAGCGGCTTGATCTTCTGGTTGCGGAAAATTCCTTTTGCCTTACATTCATAAATTCCGGATCCCGCTACGTGAACGTAGTAGAATCCGGAAATTCCTTTTACAATCTTTCCCTGCATATTCTTATCCATTATGATTCCGGTGTAAACTGGTAGGTGCTCGTGGTCTGATCGTTGATCTTGTTGCCGTTTAAATCCAGCCATGAGATCACCAGATAGCCCTCTTTTGCAAGCAGTCCCGTCTTGCTGATGGAAAAATCATCTGTGATCGCCTTATCCCACTGTCCCAGCACATTGCCGGAAGTATCATACAGCGTGATTGTTGCGCCTGATACGTTGGACGTATCGCCCGGCAGATTGATCGTCGCCTTGAAGCTGTAGGTCGTCGCTGTCACACTCTGGGACGGTGACGGTCCCATGCTTACCGTGATCGTGATGTCGCTGCCTTTTTCCACCTGCTTGCCCGGATCGATGCTCTGATCCATGACAATGCCCTCCGGAAGTGTATCACTGTATGCCGTCTTTACCGTTACATTAAAATCGGTAAGCAGCGCTCTCGCCTGCTCCTCGGACTTGTAGGTCGTCTTCACATCCGGAACGGTCACTGCCTCTGCGCCCTGGCTGATGACGATCGTGATCGTATCGCCTGTTTTTGCCTTATCTCCTGCGGACGGTGTCTGGGAAATGACTTTTCCCTCCTCCACACTGTCATCGTAAGCGTATGTCTTGTTCGGCTTAAAGCCTTCCTTTTCCAGTGCAGACACTGCATCATCCTCAGAGTCTCCGGTCACATTCGGCACTGCCACACTGCCTTTTCCGTTGCTGATCACAACGCCGATCGTCGTGCCCTCTTCGACTTCCTTGCCGCTCTCCGGGTCCTGATTGGCGATCTCGCCCTCATCGTAGTCGTCAGAGGATACTTCGCCCTTGTTCTCCAGCTTTAATCCCTTCTTCTCCGCCTCGGTCTGCGCATCCGCATAAGTCATGCCGCGGAAATCCGGAACGGTAACCGTATCCTCGTTCTGGCTCTCGGTCTGTGTGGTCTCTGTGCGCGACGTCTCCGTGTCAGACTGCTTCTTAGACTTGATTCCGCCGAACAGATTTACCACAATCACAATGATGATAATCACAATCACGACTGCCGCAACAATTCCCATGATCGTGATCGCTTTCTCCATCTTCGGATTCAGATCGCCGTCATCCTCGTCATCCAGCTCATCATCGTCCACATCTTCTTCGTCGTCCTCATCCTCATCGTAGCGGTTCATCTCCTCCGCTCTCGCGTGCACCGCCTGATCCGCCTTAAGATAGAGGCTGTCTGCCTCCTCCTTGATCTGCTTTAAGTCATCCTCTCCGATAATGCGTGTCTTGTCCTGGTTGGTTGCAGGAACCATCACGACAAAATCCTCATTCGGGCTGACAAGCGCCTTGCGCAGATCCGTCAAAAGTGCCGTCATGGACTCATAGCGGCGGTCCGGATTCTTCTGCGTACATTTTAAAATGATCTTCTCCATGCTGATCGGAAGATTCGGCGCGTAGGCACTCGGCGGAACGATCTCCTCCTGCAGATGCTGGATGGCAACCGCCACAGTCGTATCCCCGTCAAACGGCACACGTCCCGTCACCATCTCATACATCACAATACCGAGGGAATAGATATCGCTCTTGCCGTCCACAAATCCGTTGCGTGCCTGCTCCGGGGAAGAATAGTGCACGGAGCCCATCACATCGGAACTGATCGTATTGCTGCTTGCTGCGCGCGCGATACCGAAATCCGTTACTTTTACTTTTCCCTCTGTGGAAATAATAATATTCTGCGGCTTGATGTCACGGTGGATAATGCCCTTGCTGTGCGCCGCCTCAATGCCTCTTCCCACCTGAATGGCAATGCTGACTGCCTCCTTAAAGGTAAGCTGACCTTTTTTCTCAATATATGTCTTTAACGTGATGCCTTCCACATACTCCATCACGATATAATGCATTCCTTTTTCGCTTCCGACATCGTAAATATTTACGATATTCGGATGCTCTAATCCCGCGGCAGACTGTGCCTCCGTGCGGAACTTGGTCACAAAATTCAGATCCTCCGAAAACTCCGGCTTTAAAACCTTGATTGCCACAAAACGTCCGAGCGTCAGATCTTTTGCCTTATATACGTCAGACATTCCGCCGGCACCAATTTTCCCTATGATTTCATAACGGTCCGCTATATACATTCCCTCTGTTAACATATTAAACCTCCAACCTGATTTACAAAGAACTTCATTCTCTATCTAGTCTCATCTGAAAACGGCTCAATCAAAACTACCGTTATATTATCCTTACCGCCATTCTCGTTCGCGGCGTCGATCAGCCGTTGTGTTTTCTCCACAATATCCCGCTGTCCCAGCACGATCCGCTTGATATCCGTATCATCGACCATATTAGTCAGACCGTCCGAACACAACAGAACCGTATCTCCCGGCACAAGCACCGTCTCGAAGAAATCCGCCGACACCTCCGGAAGCACGCCGATCGCTCTCGTAATAATATTTTTATCCGGGTGCACTTTTGCATCCTCTTTGTCCATCTCTCCCAGCCGAACCATCTCTTCTACCAGAGAGTGATCTCTTGTAATCTGTGTGATACGTTCCTGGTTGATCACATACAACCGGCTGTCGCCTACATTCGCCGTGTAGAGCTTATCGCCAACCACGACTGCCGCAACAATCGTCGTGCCCATGCCCGCTTTGCTCGCATCCGCGTTCGCCTCCGCAAGCAAATGTTCATTTGCATATCTGACTGCCTCACCGAGCACGGTCACCGGCTCGCTCTCCTCGGATTCTGTTACGTATTCCACAATCTTTTCAACTGTGAAGCGCGAAGCATAATCTCCAGCCGCATGGCCTCCCATACCGTCTGCTACCAGAAATAAATCCGGAAGCCTGCCCACGGAGGTCTCTGATGTGTACATATAATCCTGGTTCGTCTCACGCCGCTGTCCCACATGCGTCATGGAAAACGTCTTCATTCTATTCCTCCATTATTAGAATAGCAGTACCTGCCTGCCATTTATCCAATTACCAATGTTAGCATACAACGCGAAAAAGGGCAAGACTTACTGCTCCTGCCCGACATGCCCCGTCTCCTGCCCGGTATGCTCCATTTCCTGCTCTTTGTGCATATGCTTGCGTCTCAGCTGCCCACATGCACCGTCAATATCCCTGCCCATCTCCCGGCGCACGGTCACGGTGAGCCCGTTTCTCTCCAGCTTTTTCTGGAATGCATGCACTGCACCGTCATCCGGCTGTCTATAGCTGCGTTCCTTGATCGGATTGACCGGAATCAGATTGATGTGACAGTTGATCCCGCGCACAAGCTCTGCCAGCTCTGCGGCATCCTCCGCCGTATCGTTTACGCCCGCCACCAGACTGTACTCAAACGTGATGCGCCGGCCGGTCTGTTCAAAATAGTAACGGCAGGCATCGACCGCTTCCTTAATGTCATATTTGTTCGCCACAGGCATCAGCTGCAGGCGCTTTTCCTGGTTGGATGCATGAAGCGAAAGCGCCAGCGTGATCTGCAGCTTTTTGTCCGCAAGTTCCCGCATGCGCGGAACGATCCCGCAGGTGGAGACCGTCAGGTTCCGCTGGCTGATATTGAGTCCGTTTTCATCGCTCAGCAGTTCGATGAATTTTAACAGGTTGTCATAATTATCCAAAGGCTCGCCGGTTCCCATCACCACAACATTGGAGATCCGCTCGCCGATGTCCGTTCCGATCTGATAGATCTGATCGAGCATCTCGGACGGCCGCAGACCGCGCACCAGACCATCCAGCGTGGAGGCGCAGAAACGGCAGCCCATCCGGCAGCCGACCTGTGAGGAAATACAGACGGAGTTCCCGTGCTTATAACGCATTAAGACACTCTCGATGACATTGCCGTCGTCCAGAAGAAACAGGTACTTTCTGGTACCGTCAATCTTCGAGATCTGCACATCCGCCTTTTTTAAGCTGGTCAGCGTACAGTTCTGATTCAATTTTTCAATAAGAGCCGCAGAAATATTGGTCATCTCCAAAAAGGATGCCACATGCTTTCTGTGCATCCACTCGTAAATCTGTTTTGCCCGGAACTTTTTTTCTCCGAGCGACTCGACAAATGCGGTCAGTTCTTCCAGATTCAACGATTTAATGTCTGTCTTTTCCATTCCTTATCCGTTGTCCTGCTTTCGCTTAAATTTTGCTATAAAAAATCCGTCCCCGAGATGTTCTTCCGAGAACATCTGCCGCATCGTATCGAGGGCGAACTCCGGGTGCGTCTGCTCAAACCATCTGGCATTCCCCTCGTTCTCCGCCGTGTGAATCGTGCAGGTGGAATAAATCAGTGTCCCGCCCGGCTTCACATATTCACACACCACAGACAGTATCTGCCTCTGCAGCGCCACAAGCGATTCCTCCCCTTCCGGGTTCATGCGGTACTTGATATCGGTCTTTCTGCGCAGCACCCCGAGTCCCGAGCAGGGAAGATCCGCAATCAGCACATCCGACGTGCGAACCGATGCCTCGTCCAAAACAGTCGCATCCTGACACTTCGCCGTAATATTCGTAAGCCGGCATCTTTTTATATTCTCATCAATCAGCGCCACTTTCTGTTCGCTGATGTCCCGCGCCTCCACATGACCGGTACCTTTTAACTTTTCCGCAAGATGAATGCTCTTGCCGCCCGGCGCCGCACAGACGTCAATGCAGTGGTCGCCCTCCTTTGGCGCCGCATATTCCGCCACCATCATGGAGCTGATGTCCTGCACATAGAACAGTCCTTCCTTAAAGCTTGAAAGACCGTTTAAATGATCAAACCCAAAGATCGTATATGCATACGAAAGTCCGGGATATTTTTCCGTATCCAGCGGAACCGCGGTAACGCCCTCCTCCTTAAAACGCTCTGCGAGCGCCTCCGGCGTGATCCGTTCCAGATTCGCACGGACGGTGATCGGCGCTTCCAAAAGAGAAGCTGCAAGAATCTCTTTTGTGCGTTCCTTCCCGTAATCGCCGATCCACTGTGCAACGATCCATTCCGGCATCGAGTAGCGCACCGACCAGGCTTTTGTGGCATCAACGCTCTCCTTTGGATATGTAAGCTGATCCAGGCCGCGCGAAACACTGCGCAGCACCCCGTTCACGAAACCGGACAGTTGTCCGAAGCCCTTTTTCTTCGCAAGCTTTACCGCCTCGTTGCAGGCGGCGGATGCCGGTACACTGTCCATATATTTCAGCTGGTATACGCCCATCCTAAGAATGGCGCGGATCACCGGCTTCATTTTTCTGACCTTTACTTTTGAAAACTGATCCAGAATATAGTCCAGCTCGATCTGTCGCTGAATGGTGCCCTCCGCCACTCTCGTTAAAAAGGCACGCTCTCTTTTGTCCAGATACTGGTACTTCTCCAGCACCGAACGGATCACCAGATGGCTGTACTGTCCCCTCTCCGTCACTTCTAAAAGGATCTCAAGAATCAGTTCCCGCGTATTCACGGAATCAGTCGTCACGTCTTCTTCCTCCAAATAATAACACCAGACGAAGCAGCTGCAGAATCGATGCCGCCGCACTCGCCACGTAAGTAAGTGCCGCCGCCTTCAACACTTTTCGCGTATAAGGCAGCTCACTGTCGCTTAAGATTCCCTGCTCTCCTAAAATGCGCAGCGCGCGGTGCGATGCATTGAACTCCACCGGAAGCGTCACAAGCTGAAACAGAACAGCGAACGAAAAACAAAGAATTCCAAGGTCGATTAAAAATGTCCCTGTATTGCTGGTAAAAAATAATCCGATTAAAATTAACGGCCATGCCAGCGTAGAACCGAGATTTGCCACCGGCACGATCGCCGAGCGGAGCGTGAGCGGCACATATCCCTGCTGGTGCTGAATGGCATGTCCGCACTCATGCGCCGCCACACCGACAGCCGCCACCGACGTGCTTCCATACACAGAATCCGACAGATTCAACGTCTTGTTCGACGGATTGTAGTGATCGGTCAGATTGCCCGATACATGCTGCACCGACACGTCGTAGATTCCTGCCGAGTGCAGAATCCGTTCTGCCGCCTGTGCTCCGGTCATACCGGACATGCTGCGGTAGGAAGCATACTTGTTGTATGTCGACTTCACCCTCGCAGATGCAACCAGACAGATGACTGCTCCGATGAGCACGAGTATATACGTCGGATCAAATCCCCAGTAATAGTATGAATATGGCATAGTAATCACCCTTTCTTAAAATATGTGCCCTCTTCGATCTCATATCCGTTCAGAAATGCCTCCACCGGCATACGCTTCTTGCCCTCAAGCTGAAGTTCACTGATGGCAAGCATTCCCTTTCCGGTCTGCACCAGAATATGATCTTTTTCCACTTTCACAATGCAGCCCGGCTCCGCCCCGGACTCCTCAGAAACGACCTGCGCCTTCCAGATCTTTAACATCTTATCGCCCAGTCTGGTATAGGCACTCGGCCACGGATCCAGTCCGCGGATCAGGCACTCAATCTCTTTTGCGCCCTGTTTCCAGTCAATGCTTCCCATTTCTTTGTAAATCTTGGCGGTATGCGTTGCCTGGGAGTTGTCCTGCGGCGTGTAGGTTGCCGTTCCCGCATCGATCGCCTCCATCGTGCGCACGCACAGCTTCGCGCCGACCTCGGACAGCCGGTCGAACAGACTGCCGCCCGTCTCATCCGCACGGATCTTCACTTCTTCCTTTAAGATCATATCTCCGGTATCAAGTCCCTCGTCCATGCGCATCGTCGTCACTCCGGTGACGGCGTCGCCGTTTATGACTGCCCACTGAATCGGTGCGGCACCGCGGTACTTCGGAAGCAGCGACGCGTGCACATTCACACACCCGTAGCGCGGCATATCCAGAATCGCTCTCGGTATAATCTGCCCAAAAGCCTCCACAATTATGATATCCGGATGATATGTCCGCAGACGCTCGATACACTCGCTGTCTCTGACTTTCTGCGGCTGATATACTTCAATGCCGTGCTCGAGCGCACATGCCTTGACCGGTGTATAGCGGAGCGCCTTGCTTCTTCCCACTGCCTTATCCGGCTGGGAGACAACCAGCACCACCTCATGTCCCGCTTTTATGATTTCTTCCAACGTTCCCACCGCGAAATCCGGTGTTCCCATGAATATGACTCTCATCACTGACCTCCATTTTCACAGATCATCCCTGCTTTATTCTTCCTCATCACTCTCATAGGTGACTTCGTGAAGCGGACCTTCCACCTTCTCAGTGTACATGTGTCCGTCCAGATGATCCAGCTCATGACAGATGGCACGCGCCATCAGCTCTGTCCCCTCAATCTCATACTCTTCCATATCCAGATCAAACGCCCGCGCTTTCACGTAGTTCGGTCTGGTCACGGTGCCTGCCTTGCCCGGAAGGCTCAGACAGCCCTCGTCGCCGGTCTGCTCGCCGGAAGTCTCTAAGATCACCGGATTGATCATCACAACCGGCCCCTCGCCGATGTCGATGACGACGATGCGCTTTAACACTCCGACCTGCGGACCTGCAAGTCCCACGCCGTTCGCCTCGTACATCGTATCAAGCATATCCTCTGCCAGTTCTCTGATCTTCGGTGTAATCTCTGTAATCTCTCTGCATTTTTTGGTCAATACAGGATCTCCCTGTATTCTGATTGTCCTAAGTGCCATCTTTCCTCCATTCTGCCTAAAAGCCGTTCACCGGATTGAAATCAAACATCACCGTCACATTCTTATAGTACCGGCTCTCTCTGGCATACACTTCTGTCCTATTTTTTATCTTTACCAGCGTGTCATAATTTTCTGCCTTGAGATAAATTATTTTTTTATAAATATCATTCACTTTTGCGATCGCCGCGTCGACGGGTCCCACGAGATAGACCTTCTCTTTCGAATTCTTCCCTGTATACGCATCCGCTGCCACCGCAAGCTCTGCCGCCATGGCATCTGCCGCCTCCTCGCTCTTAGAGGCACACAAGATCACAAGCATGTTCCAGACCGGCGGGTAAAGCATGATCTTGCGGTACGCAATCTCCTGCTCGTAAAACGCATCGTAGTCCTGCGCCTTCGCCGTCTCTATGCTGTAATGCTCCGGGTCATACGTCTGGATGACGACCTCGCCCGGCTTATTCCTGCGGCCGGCTCTTCCTGCCGCCTGTGTCAGAAGCTGGAATGTCCGCTCCGCCGCGCGGTAGTCCCCGACATGCAGCGAGAGATCTGCTGCAAGAACGCCAACCAGCGTCACATCCGGGAAATCATGCCCCTTTACGATCATCTGCGTACCGATCAGGATATCCGCCTCGTGATTGGCAAATGCCGATAAAATCTGCTCGTAGTCTTCCTTGCCCCGCGTGGTATCCATATCCATGCGCAGCACGCGCGCTTCCGGAAATCGTTTTCTGACAACCATCTCGATCTTCTCGGTTCCAGCCTTAAACCCGCTGATGTACTTCGATCCGCACGCCGGACATTGTACCGGCACCGGCTCCGTATACCCGCAGTAATGGCAGACCATCCGCCCGTTCGCATGCTGGCTCAGCGATACATCGCAATGCGGACATTTTATCACATGTCCGCAGGCTCTGCAAGAGACAAAGCCCGCCACGCCCCTGCGGTTGATAAAGAGCATGGTCTGTTCTCCCGCCCGCAGGCGCTGCTCCATCAGCCCGTCTAACCTGCGGCTTAGGATGGAGCGGTTGCCCTCTCTTAATTCCTGCCGCAGATCCACCACCCCGCATGCCGGAAGCGGTCTTTCCTTCACGCGCTTTGTGAGCGTAAGCAGCCGGTATTCCCCGCGCTTCGCCCGGTAATAGCTGTCCACCGACGGCGTTGCCGATCCCAGCACAACGCTCGCGTCCAGCATGGCAGCCCGTGCAATGGCGGTCTCTCTGGCATGATAGCGCGGAACCGTCTCACTCTTATAGGAAGTCTCATGCTCCTCGTCAATGATGATAAGCCCCAGATTGGCAAACGGCGTAAACAGTGCTGACCTCGGACCGATCATCACGTCGATCTCTCCGTTTTTTGCCCTAAGGAACTGATCGTAGCGCTCCCCCGGTGACATTCTGGAATTCAGTATGGATACCCGGTCGCCAAACCGGTTATAGAACCGCAACACCGTCTGATAGGTCAGTGCGATCTCCGGAATCAGGACGATGGCCTGACGCCCCGCCTTCTGCATCTTTGCGATCAGTTCCATATAGACTTCGGTCTTGCCGCTGCCCGTCACGCCTTTTATCAGATAGGTCGACCGGATTCCCTTCTCGTAATCCGACCAGACCGCATCCACCGCTTCCTGCTGCTCATCGTTTAAAGTGAGCCCATATCCTCTGCTGGTCAGGTGGGACACCGGATTGCGGTACTGCGTTTCCCGAATTACTTTGACGACGCCGGATTCCTCCATCGCCCGGATCACGCTTCCCGACACCCCAAGCTTGTGTGTGACAAGATCCCAGTCCAGCTCCTCCTCTTCCAGCAGCGCACGAAGCAGCTTGGCGCGGGCGGTGCTGTGGCGTCTCTCATACGCTCCCAGCTGGTTCTTCGCCTCCACCGGATGAAGCGCAAGCCGCACCCTTTTATGTTCCACAGCTTTTTTCTTCGCCTTGATCGGAAGTACCATCTTTAGCGCCTGGTTCATCGTGCCGCCGTAATGTTCCCGCATCCAGCCCGCAAGCGCGATCAGATGGGACTCGATCGGCACACTGTCCGTCACGATCCCCGCAATATTTTTCAGCTTATCCTCGTCATACTCCGCCTCATCGGAAAGCTCGACCACATAGCCGGTGATCCTGCGGCTGCCAAACGGAATATAGACCTGCATTCCGACTGCGATCCGCTGTGTGAGATACGGCGGAATACGGTACTCAAATGTCTTATCCAGTTTTTCCTGTGAAATATCCACAATCACCTTCGCATATTCCGCCATCTGTCCACCTCGTTTCTGTCTGTATTCTCCCCCATGTCAGGGCTTCGTCTCGCTTCCTCCACCAGCTCGTATTCACTGAGCGGATAGCGCACGCCGCGAATCTCCTGATATGCCTCGTGCCCTTTTCCCGCAAGCACAAGCATGTCATTCTCCATGGCGTGCGCCATGGCATACCGCACGGCTTCCCTCCGGTCCGCAATGCGCACATACTGTCCGCCGGTTCCCCGGATCCCGTCCTCAATGTCGTCCAGAATCTCCTCCGGGTCTTCCCAGCGCGGGTTGTCGGAAGTCAGTATCGTAAGATCCGCCAGATGTCCCGCCGTCTCTCCCATCTTCGACCGCCTGAGCTTCGACCGGTTGCCGCCGCACCCGAACAGTACAATAAGACGCCGCGGCTTAAACCCGCGCAGCATTTCCAGAAGATTTTTTAAGCTCATCTCATTGTGTGCATAGTCAATCAGAATGACATAATCTTCGGACTGCCTCACATTCTCGCATCTTCCGGGGACTTTTGCGCTGCGGAGTGCAAGGCAGATATCGCTCTCCGCGGCTCCCAGGTGTCCTGCCGCCTTTATGGCCGCCAGTGCATTGTAGACGTTAAACGTTCCGGGGAGCTGCATTCTCACCGGATACACCGCCGTCTTCCCGCGCACCAGAAAGCTTCCCCAAAGTTCTCCCGACTGCATAAAAAAGCGGATATTCTCCGCCGTCACATCCGCCGGATGCCGCAGGGAAAACGTCTCCACACTGCAGGTATGTCCCTGTAGTATGCGCTCCGTGTGCGGATCATCCCGATTGACAATCCCGATCCGGCACTGGCGCATCAGGCGGCTCTTGCAGAACAGATATTCCGCAAACGAAGCATGCTCGCCCTCCCCGATATGATCCGGCTCGATGTTTAAGAACATGCCGATGTCAAAAAATATCCCCTCCACCCGCTGCATCTTCAGCCCCTGGGAAGAGACCTCCATCACGCAGGTATCACAGCCGTTGTCCACCATCTGCGCCAGATACTTCTGTATCTCGTAGGCTTCCGGCGTCGTATGTACCGCCGGAAGAACGCCGTCTCCGGTATCGATTGCGATCGTTCCGATCATTCCGGTCTTATGCCCGCTCTCACGAAGAATGGCAGAAAGCAGATATGCCGTCGTTGTCTTCCCTTTGGTTCCCGTGATTCCAACCATACGAAGCTTTGCCGCCGGATAATCAAAAAAAGCTGCCGCAAGCTCTGCGAGCGCATGTCTGGTATCCGCCGCAATCACGATGGAAACCTTCCACCGGTCTATGATCTCCGAGATCCGAACACCAAACTGTTCCGTGTACAAAAGCGCATCATTGTCCAGCGGGACCACATTCTCCGCCGCAACCACAACTGCTGCCGCCCCGGCTTCCAGCGCTCCCTGCAGATAGTCATGCCCGTCGGCATGCAGCCCTTTTAGGCAAACAAATAGGGAGCCTTCCCTGACATTCCCGGAATGGTAACAGATGTCTGTTATCTCACGGCTCTGGCTTCCCTGCACATGTTCATATGTAAGATGTTTCAATAATTGATTCAGCCGCATGTCATCCTCTGCCGAATTCGCTTTTTTCATTATATGCCAGATCTTATGGTTTTACAAGTTATCCCGATTTATTTCATTTTAATTTCAGAAAATGTACATATTTTGTCTGGAACCGGAAATACTGAAACACAAACGAAAACCGGAGGAATCTCTCATATGCGCGGACGTAATTTTCTCATCTGCGGACTGACCGGCTGGTGCATGGAAATTCTGTTCACCTCCGCAGGCTCCCTCGCAAGACACGACGGCCGTCTGATCGGTCAGACCTCCCTGTGGATGTTCCCCATCTACGGTATGGCTGCCTGTATCGGTCCGGTCTATGCAAAAATCAAAAAGCTGCCGGCACTTCTGCGCGGCAGCATCTATACAGTGGGTATTTTTTCATTCGAGTACTTAAGCGGTTCTCTCTTAAGGCGGCATCACTTCTGCCCCTGGGACTACAGCAGCGCCAGGGCAAATGTCAACGGGCTGATCCGGCTGGATTATGCCCCGCTGTGGCTTGGCGCGGGTCTGCTCTTTGAGCGCATTCTCGTGCACGCAAACCGGCTCACATAGCCAGACCGCGCATGGCGCCCTTTCCCGGCACGCACTCCTGCGCCCTGTAAAAGCAGCGGCTTTTCCTACAGATCCACATCATCTGCAATGCCTGCACCGATGTCCTGCATGTTTAATGTGCGTCTCTTGATGCGCGCCGCCTCGGATGCCTTCAGAAGATAATTCTTAATCTCCTTTGCATGCTTGATATGACTCAGGCGAAGTTCCTTGTCTGTCACGTCTCCGGTGTAGCAGATGATCGTTCCCAGCCCGAAAATCCGCTCCGGCAGTGTGGCTGTCAGCTTGACATCCTGCACTTTGTACATGTAGCAGTCATTCTCTTCCACCTTGATCAATCCCTCATCGACGGTAATCATATCCTGACTGATCGTATATTTTGTAAATGTCCATGGAAGTCCGAAGAAAAGTATGCGCTTGCGCTCCTGATACTTTACCTCCTCCGCTTCTCCCTGACTAAAATTTGTCTCTTCTGCCATGTCTGTTCTTCCTTTCCTTGTATGTCCCGCCCCAGGCGAAACTTTTTGCATTCTTTTCTGCGTACCTGTAGTTTACTTCATTTTTCTTTTTTGCGCAACCAAATATCAGAAAACGGCTTCCATCTTTTGAAATATCACACAAAAAGTCCACCATTTTGCGATTCGTGCGTAAATATTTTTCCCCTTGAATTCGCAGAGTGATTATTATATGATAGAAAAAATGCCTGGAGACAGACAGATTTGTTCTGCTGTTTCCGGTCAATACAAGGAGGATTTTATGCGTCATTTAATGAGCCCATTGGACTTCTCCGTCGATGAGTTGGACAAGCTTTTGGATCTTGCCAACGATATCGAGAAGTACCCACAGAAGTATGCCCATGCATGCGAAGGGAAAAAGCTGGCAACCTGTTTTTATGAGCCAAGCACCCGTACCAGATTAAGTTTTGAAGCTGCCATGTTAAATCTCGGCGGTTCTGTTTTAGGTTTCGCCAGTGCCGATTCCAGCTCGGCAGCCAAAGGTGAAAGCGTTTCCGATACCATTCGTATTATTTCCTGCTATGCAGATATCTGTGCTATGCGTCATCCAAAGGAAGGTGCACCTCTTGTTGCCTCCCAGAAATCCCGAATTCCCGTTATCAATGCCGGCGACGGCGGTCATCAGCATCCCACCCAGACTCTTACCGATCTGTTAACCATCCGTTCTTTAAAAGGACGCCTTGGCAATCTCACGATCGGACTCTGCGGCGACTTAAAATTCGGACGCACCGTACATTCTTTGATCTCTGCGCTGATCCGCTATCCGGGCATCCGTTTCGTGCTGATCTCCCCGGAAGAGCTTAGAATTCCAAGCTACATCCGTGAGGACGTCCTTGCAGCGAACAATATCCCATTTACCGAGGTGGAGCGTCTGGAAGACGCCATGCCGGATCTGGATGTTTTATACATGACCCGTGTACAGAAGGAACGCTTCTTCAACGAGGAAGACTACGTCCGCTTAAAGAATTTCTACATTCTGACCAAAGCGAAGATGGATCTCGCCAAGGAGGATATGCTGGTGCTTCATCCGCTTCCGAGAGTCAACGAGATCTCCGTTGAGGTCGACGATGACCCGAGAGCTGCCTACTTCAGGCAGGCACAGTACGGCGTCTATGTCCGCATGGCGCTGATCCTAACACTCTTAGACATCAGGGTCGATTAAATAAAATCGACAGAAAGGACAGATACATGTTAAATATCAGTGGAATCCACGAGGGTTTTGTATTAGACCATATCAAAGCCGGCATGAGCCTGCAGATCTACCACGATCTGAAGCTCGACGAGCTTGACTGCACAGTTGCGATTATCAAGAATGCAAAGAGCAGCAAGATGGGCAAGAAGGATATCTTGAAGGTGGAATGCCCGATCGAAGCGCTGGATCTCGACATCCTCGGCTTCATCGATCACAATATCACAGTCAACGTCATCAAGGACGACAAGATCTATGAGAAAAAGGAGCTGCACCTTCCAAAGCAGGTCAAGAATGTCATCACCTGCAGGAATCCGCGCTGTATCACTTCCATCGAGCAGGAGCTTGACCAGATCTTCCTCCTGACCGATGAAGAAAAGGAAGTCTACCGCTGCAAATACTGTGAAGAAAAATACCGGAATCCAAACCGCAGATAAACCGACTGTGCCTTTTGAAGGGATAAGCAGTACTATTAGAAACAGATACCTGAAAGTTCCAGATAACCATACGGCGGCAAATTTTGACCGCAAAATCCGGTATTTCTAACCAAGCGAAGGCTGGCATTCATGATGATCCGTGTCTTTCCAAGTTTGGAGCACTCCTCGGACGGTGTCCGCAAATCATGAGACAATTTTAGGAGCTTTCGTGCGGCGCTTTGCACGCTTCCGAGTAAAACCTAATCGCGCGGACTGATGTCTGAGGAGATTTCTGCCATGTTTTTAATAGCAGAAGTCTCCGAGTTTCAGTCCGCGCGATTTTATAATGTTTATGAGGGAGCGCGCATTAGCGCCGCTAGAAAGTCCGCTCATTGTCTCTGATTTGTCGGACACCCTCCGGGAGAGTCCAAACGTGGAAGAGACACGGAATGGAATACTGCTTATCACTACAAAAGACACTGACCGCTTACAGCAATTCCTTTAAGATCTGGTTCACAAGTGCAGGATTTGCTTTTCCCTTCATCGCTTTCATCGTCTGTCCAACCAGAAAGCCGATCGCTTTTTCTTTTCCGTTGTGGTAATCTTCCACCGACTGTGGATTCTCCGCAATGACTTTCGCCACCGTCTCACGGAGTGCCCCCTCGTCATTGACTGTCAAAAGTCCCTTTTCCTTCACATAGGCTTCCGGATCGATGTCCTCTTTAAAGACTTTCTCGAAGACTTCCTTTGCCACGGTGTTGGTGACGGAACCGGCATCCGCAAGATCCACCAGCTTTGCAAGATGTTCCGGCGAAAAGCGGATCTGATCCGGATCCATTTCATTTTCTTTTAACAGGCGGATTGTCTCCGTCATGATCCAGTTGGAGACTTTTTTCGGCTTTCCGCAGATCGCGGCCGCTGCCTCAAACAGATCTGCAAACGATTTATCTCCGGTCAGGATCTCCGCGTCGTATTTTGGCAGACCGAACTCCTCCTGGTAGCGGATCAGCTTCTCATCCCGCATCTCCGGCTGGCGTGCCTTCACGCGCTCAATCCACTCGTCACTGATGACCACCGGCACCAGATCCGGCTCCGGGAAGTAACGGTAGTCCTGTGCATCCTCCTTGGATCGCATCGCGTGGGAGGATTCCTTGTTGTCATCCCAGCGGCGGGTCTCCTGGATGACCTTTTTTCCCTCCTCGATCAGTTCGATCTGGCGGGCGCGCTCGCCTTCGATGGCTCTCGCGATCGCCTTGAAGGAGTTCAGGTTCTTCATCTCGGTACGTGTTCCAAACTCAGCGGCTCCAGCTTCCCGGACGGACAGGTTGACATCGGCACGCATGGAACCTTCGTTTAATTTGCAGTCCGATGCGCCAAGATACTGGATGATCAGCCTCAATTTTTCCAGATAGGCAATGACCTCCTCTGCGGAGCGCATATCCGGTTCCGACACGATCTCGATCAGCGGAACGCCGGAACGGTTGTAATCCACGATGGACACGTCCTCCCACTCGTCATGCACCAGTTTTCCCGCATCTTCCTCCATATGGATCTCGTGGATGCCGATCGTCTTTTTGCCGGCAGCCGTCTCGATCTCCACGCCGCCGCTGCGGCAGATCGGCAGATACAGCTGGGAAATCTGATAGTTCTGCGGGTTATCCGGGTAAAAATAGTTCTTGCGGTCGAATTTGCAATACTGGGTGATCGTACAGTTCGTCGCAAGTCCGACTGCCATCGCATATTCCACCACCTGCTTGTTCAATACCGGAAGGGATCCCGGCATACCGGTGCACACCGGGCAGGTGTGGCTGTTGGGCGCTCCGCCAAAGGCTGTCGAGCAGCCGCAGAAAATTTTTGTCTTTGTCGCTAATTCTACATGGACTTCCAGTCCGATTACGGTTTCGTATGTTTTGCTCATCTATCTCATCCTCCCACTGTCATCGTGCCAACGGACTGTGTTCGTAGCTTCTGGTCTGCTCGTAAGCGTATGCCGCGCGGATGATCTTTTTCTCCGCAAAGCAATCGCCGATGAGCTGCAAACCGATCGGGAGTCCGCTCTGATCCGTTCCGCAGGGAAGCGTAATTCCCGGGAGTCCCGCAAGGTTCACGGAAATCGTATAGATGTCGCCCAGATACATTTTCAGCGGATCGCTCAAGGACGCGCCGAGCTTCGGCGCCGTCGTCGGTGCCGCCGGTCCTAAGATCACGTCATATTTTTCAAATGCCTTGTCAAACGCCTGCTTGATCAGCGCTTTCGTGCGGAGTGCCTTTAAATAGTAGGCATCATAGTAACCGCTGCTCAGCACGAAAGATCCCAGCATGATCCGTCGCTTCGCTTCCGCGCCAAATCCTTCGGAGCGGGTCTTTTTGTACATATTGTGAAGCCCGTCATACTGCTCTGTGCGATAACCGTATTTGACCCCGTCAAAACGTGCCAGGTTGGAGCTCGCCTCCGCGCAGGCGATGACATAGTAAGCCGGGATTGCATACTCGACCAGACTTAAATCAAACTCCTCCACGACCGCACCTTTCTCCTCCAGCTTCTTTGCCGCGCCAAGAACCGCCGCCTTTACCTCCGGGTCCAGTCCGTCGCCGAAATAGTCTCTCGGGATACCGATCTTCATCCCACGCACATCATCCACAAGCGCCGTTGTAAAATCATAGTCCTCGCGCTGCACCGATGTGGAATCTTTGACGTCATGTAATGCGATCGCCTCTAAGATCGTCGCGCAGTCGGTCACATCCTTGGCGATCGGTCCGATCTGATCCAGGGAGGAACCGTAGGCAATCAGTCCGTATCGGGATACCGTTCCGTAAGTCGGCTTGATGCCGGTCACGCCGCAGAAGGAACTCGGCTGACGGATCGAACCGCCAGTGTCGGAACCGAGCGCATAGCTGCACTCTTCCGCTGCAACCGCCGCGCAGGAACCGCCCGACGAACCGCCCGGCACATGCCCGGTGTTCCACGGATTTTTTGTCACACCGTACGCCGAGGTCTCGGTCGTGCTTCCCATGGCGAACTCATCCATGTTTGTCTTGCCGAGGATGACCGCTCCTGCCTTTTCCAGATTCAGGATCGCCTCCGCTGTGTACGTCGGGACAAAATTGTATAAAATTTTGGAAGAACAGGTCGTAAGCAATCCCTTCGTGCACATGTTATCCTTGATCGCTACCGGCACACCCGCAAGCGGTCCGGTCAGTTCTCCCGCATCAATCTTCGCCTGCACTTCCTTTGCACGCTTTAAGGCGCCCTCTCTGTCCACCGTCACAAAGCTGTGCACCTCTGCCTCACGCTTCTCAATCGCATCTAACGCCGCCGTCACTGCCTCCTCGACGGTCACTTCTTTTTCTTTTATCTTTCTGCCGAGTTCCACGGCAGTCAAACTCATCAAACTCATCTGTTTTCCTCACTTTCCCTCTTTCATGTGCATGCACGCTCTCCCATGCCCTGCCCTATGAAATCGTCTTCGGAACCTTAAAACCGCCGTCTTTTTTCACCGGAGCATTCGCAAGTGTGTCCACACTTCCGTCGCCGTTTGTCACCACGTCCTCCCGGAATACATTATTCACCGGAAATACATGCGACATCGGTTCCACGCCCTCCGTGTCAAGTTCGTTGAGTTTGTCAATGTAATCGAGCATCTCGCCCATATCCTTTTTCGCCTGCTCTTTTTCTTCTTCGCTTAACTCCAGTTTCGCAAGGATTCCGACATACTCGATCGTCTCATCGGAAATCACGTTCTTCGGTGTGTGTCCGGTCTGTTCTCCCCGCTGTTTTCCCTCTGTCTGCGCACTATCTACTGCTTTTTGTGCCGCACCCTCTGTCTGCGCGTCCTCTGTCAGCTGTACCGCATTTCCATCGCCCACATATGTCACCATGCCATACAAAGCGCAGTCGCAGATACCGGTATTGTTCCAGTCTGCACGGATTCTGGTGCCTTCGTAGCGCATGCCGCAGTTTTTCATGACCTCGCCGGAATACGGGTTCTTCGGATCATGTCTGGACTCCAGGCGCAGTACACCGACCTCCTCAAACAGATAACGCATGACCTCGGCAAGTGCCTCCGTGGTAATGCCTTTGTGCCAGCGGCTCCTGCTGATGCAATAACCAATCTCGCAGGACTGCGCTTTTTCATTGCGGCTCACAACACCGATACTGCCGACCGGCTCTCCGCTCTCCTTCTCCTCGATACACCACTGGTATACCTCCGAATTGTCATAGGCAGCCACCCACTCTTTTAAAATCTGTCTGCTGGTCTCTGCGCTCTCGTGCGTCGGCCAGGTCAGAAACTTTGTGACCTCGGGATCGCCCGCCCAGTTTTCATACATTTTTTGCGCATCTTCTAATGTAAAACGTCTCAAAATCAGCCGCGCTGTCTCAAGCCGTTTTGTTCCCAAATCTTTCACTGTCATTCTCCTCTCTGCATCCCGTGCGTCCCGCCGAAACGCTCCCGCACTTTTGCATTCAGCTTTTTGTATACTCTCTCAATCATCCACGGCTCACTGCACGCCGCGAGCGCCTCCTCCAGTGAAAACCACCGCACACCGCTGTTCTCGTCCGGCTTGATGCGAAGCACTTCGGCTTCATCCGCCTCCAGAAGATACGTCACATTCAGATGCAGATGCGACGGCACGTAGACTCCACGCTTTTCATGCCCGTCGACCGTCAGAATCTCAAGTGAAAAGATGTCTTCCGAAATCGCCCGGATCTCTGTCACGCCGGTCTCCTCCATCGCCTCGCGCTTCGCAACCGCCAGAAGGTCTCTGTCTCCGTCCGCATGACCGCCCGTCCACGCCCACGAATGATAAATGTTATGATAGATCATCAGCACCTTATCGTGCGTGGCGTTCAGCAGCCACGATGACGCTGTCATATGCGCCACCTGATTCTCTCTTGTAAATAAATCCGGCTGTGTGGCAAGAAGCTGCCGCATCACTGCCTGATCGTGTGCTTCCTGCTCATTGTACGGCTTGTAGTCTGCAATCTGTTCTTCTATGTTCATGTGTGTTTCCTTTTCCTGCTGTTATTTTAAGCCGCTTTGTTCTTTGGGTCTTGTCTGCAGTTCCAGGCGGCTTAGAATCCAAATGGAATTTAAGCCTCGTTGTTGCTTTGTATTTTTCTACGGTTCTAACCGGCTTAGAATCCAAAAGAGATTTCAGCCGCAACGCTCTTTTTCGTCCTGGCTACGGTTCCAATCGGCTTAAATCTCTTGGGAACAGGGTTGTCTCGCGGACATTGTCCTCACCGACCAGCTTCATGGTCAGGCGCTCAAGTCCGATTCCCAATCCACCGTGCGGTGGCATGCCGTATTTGAATACCGCCAGATACTGTTCCATGCCCTCGGTCGTCATGCCACGCTTCTCGATCTTATCTAACAGCATCTGATAATCGTGAATTCTCTGACCGCCTGTCGTGATCTCCAGTCCGTGATACAACAGGTCAAAGCTCAACGTGTATGTCGGATCTGTCGGATCGTCCATCGCATAAAACGGACGTTTTTTTGACGGGTAATGTGTCACAAACACAAAATCCGCACCACACTCTTCCTTATAATACTGTCCGATCAGCGCTTCCTCCTCCGGCTCAAGATCGTAAGGGTTTCTGATCTGACGGTGATATTTTTCCGCCACTTTCTGTTTCGCCTCATCAAAGCGGACCGCCGGGATCTGCTCCACATTCGGAAGCGTCACGCCTAACATCTTTAATTCCTTGGCGTAATCCCGCTCCAAAAGCTTCATGGTATATTGTAAAAATCCGGTTTCCATCGCCATGATGTCCTCGAATCCGTCGATGTATCCCATCTCAAAGTCAAGGCTGGTATATTCGTTCAAATGACGCTTGGTATTGTGCTTTTCCGCACGGAACACCGGCGCGGTCTCAAAGACCCGGTCGAACACGCCCACCATCATCTGCTTGTAAAACTGCGGGCTCTGCTGCAGCACTGCCGGTCTGTGAAAATACTCCAGCCGGAACAGGTTCGCACCGCCCTCGGCACTTTTCGCTCCGATCTTCGGTGTGTGAATCTCCGCAAACCCTTCGCTGTACAGAAAATCACGGAATCCTCTGACCACGCCCTCCTGGATGCGGAACTTCGCCCGCTCTCTGACGTTGCGCAACGCGATCGCACGGTGATCCAGATTCGTCTCCAACGTCGTCGGCAGTTTCCACTTGGAAATCGCAAACGGAAGCTGCGCCGCCGGTTCCGACAACACGCGGATCGTATCCAGACGTACCTCAAATCCATTCGGCGCGCGGTGCTCCGCCCGCACGGTTCCCTCCACCTCGATGGTCGACGCTTCCTTCAGTTCTTTTAAATCGAACTTTGTTTTTCCCTCTTCAAATACGCACTGCAGTAATCCCTCTCTCTTGCGCAGGATCACAAATGCGACCTCGCCCATATCGCGGATGGTGTGGACGGCGCCATTCACTTTTACCTGTTTTCCCTCGAAATCCCTGGAAAGGATTTCACTGATTTCCACCGTTTCTTTTTTGCTCACTCCTGTTACATATTCCATATTGTACGCTCCTTTTCGTCCGGTGCTGCCGGATTGATCTAGGTGCGGGACGGGATTCCTTTCGTGCATCGGTTGCTTTTTCAAAAACCGTGTGTACATTTGCCGCACACTTATGCCAGCCTTGGCTGGATGCCCGATGCGGTGTGCAGAGCACTCTCTGCCTTTCCGCAAGATGCATATCCCGCCTGTCAGGGCTTCTGCTCTATAGGACACACTGTTTTCTCATTTAACCTGATGCAATATTTCCTATAGACCAAGAAAGAATCCTGCTTTGCAGGATTCTCCGCCTGCGGCGGGTTGCTCCAGCGACATAATTCTACTCCGACGCAGTGCGATCCTGCCGGAGGGCTTTTTCATTCATAGGACGTAATTTCCTATGAATGAAAAAAGCCCCGGAAAGACAAACTGTCTTTCCGGGGCGGGATCTTCTTCTGCAACTTCTGCTTGTATTCCCGCGGTACCACCCGCTTTGAAAAATGATTCGTAAAAATCATTCTTCCACTCTTTGTGCTTAACGCGCACCAACGTACTGACCTACTTTACCGCTGCCGTCCCACTTTTACTTCTACCCGCAGGATAACCGCCTGTTCGACCAGTCTGCTCCAGAGTGTTCCCGTTATCTACTCTCCCAAACAGCGCTCTCAGTCGGTGACGCTGTATTCCTGTCGATGTCTGAAGATAAGAGTCTCCTTCATAGCCTTTCATACTTTAACAATTTAATGTTGTAACATTTATACCACATCATTCTGGGGTTTTCAAGATATTTTTTCAAATATTTTGTAAAATATGTGCGGCACGGTGCATTGCCGGCATCTTCTCTATATTGCGCCTTTTTCTTTTAAGTACGCCAGAAATCCCTCGCATCCGGCATCCACATCCCGGTAGGTATCCTCAAAATTACCGCTGTACCAAGGGTCTGCGATCGAGCAACCCGGTCTGTCCGTGTAATCTAACAACAGCCGGATCTTGCCCTCCGTATCTGCTCCCGTAATCCTGATCGTATTGCGGATATTCGCGGTATCCGCACAGAGTAGATAGTCATAATGCTCATAGTCTTCCCTGGTCACCTGTCTGGCGCGCTTGCCGTTAAAATCCGTGTACGCCGTCCCGCCGATCCCCCGCCGTCTTAATTCTGCCTGTGCCGGTGGATAGATCGGATTGCCTTTTCCGTTCCAGATCTCTTCTGTGGAGGTGGCGGCGGAAGCAATCTCGAAGCGGGAGGTGAGATGCCGCTTTTCGACTTTGTCTTTTAAAATGAACTCTGCCATGGGGGAACGGCAGATGTTGCCGTGGCAAACCATGAGCACTTTTATTTTTTCTCGCATAGCTTGGTATAACCTCGATTTTCCTTGTATTTACAAGGGTTCTATCTATTTCCCCTTAGAACCCTATCTCGATATATCTTAGCATATTATTTCTTATCTTGGTAGGTAAAAGCTGTACAAATGGAAGTAAAATTTACCACTCGTACCTCTGCCCCTTTTCCTACCAACTGCTTTTAAACTCCACTCACTCGCTTTAATTCTCGCTTGGCATACTCCATATCTATCAGCGCCATTTCCTTTTTTACCTGTTCCCTTACCTTCAGCTTTTCCAATTCGTCCTTTGCGTCTGCTAATTTTAAATGCGTATACACATTCATTGTAACGCTGATGTCAGAATGTCCCATGAGATATTGTAATGTTTTTACGGCTATTCCCGATTTTGCCATATTTGTACAATAGGTATGCCTACATATATGGGGTGTAATCTTTGGCAATTCCACCTTATAAATTTTATTGTATTCATACAGTCAACTGCCTGTTGCTCTATGTTCTCCTGTTGCATCCCAATGCTAAGACTTTTTATCATATTGTTGAGCTATCCAAATCGCAATGATACTGTTTCAAGAGCATCCATACACATCCTGCGTTCCACTTTTTCTTCCATAAGCAATCCTCCAATTTTTCTTAATGTTTGGTGGGGATTGTAACGCTATGGTCTGCTTTCGTCAATCATCCTTTCAAATGTATTTGCATATTTATTTTGTCAATTTCAAAATCGGGGTGTATTCATCTGAACCCATTATATATTGTAAATATAGCAGGGGAACACCGCCCACATAATTTTTCAAACTGACTGGCAAATTTAAAAATGACAGAGTGTCAAGCCACTCTGCCATCCTGTAAAAATTCCTGCAATCTGTTTTCTTCAAAGTTTTTAATTCTGCTATATACTGTCTGCCGACTTACTCCAAAAGTATTTGCAACTTTTGTAACCGCTATGCCAATCAGATACAGCAGATACAATCTTTCTTCATCTACGCTCTTTCTGTATTCCTCATTATATTGATACAGTTGCTCCGCTGTTTCGGGTATTTTCCCTTTTCCCTCTTTGCAGTACTCCACAAATTTTCTGTCATTGTGATAGTTCTACATAATCCAGTCTGCTACTGCACTTTTGCTAATGGGATTTTCATTTTCATCTACGAACTCGTTAATTAAATCTTTATTCTGATACAGTAGCTTTATGGATAATTCGTCACAAAACATCTCGTCATATAGAACCCAAACCTTTTCCAATGTTTCCATATTCTCTGCACGCTCCTTCCTGCTCACATTTTTTTCAAAATTTTTAATTACTATGTAATACCATCCATGCCCTTCTGAATGCTGTTTCTTTCCTGCCTACTGCTATTCTTCTACTTTTGCTGTCAGTACAATTTCCTATCAACAGTCCGTTCCACATTTTTTCTGCTCCTGCAATTTATCATATTACAACTGCAATCTTTCCAAAATGATAGCAATGTCAAAACTCATATTATTTTCTATGAAAGTAACGGTTCATACTCTCCCACGCTCTCAATACCGCTGTAATTGTAATATCCTCTATAAAAATTCTCTTTATCAAGAATACGTTTTACTAGCATTATATTGAAGTTAGTACCTTTTCTGCCCTTGTACCCTTCTGTTTTCATAAACTCCGCTATGTTTTTCAGCGTCATGTCTGGAAAACTCTGCTTAATCTCAAATACTCTCCGTACCGCTTTTGCCTCTGTTGCATTTACATATAATTTTTTGCCACCACGCAGACACTCATAACCAAACGGAGCGCCACCGCCTGCATAACCACCGCCCTTGGCTTTCTGTAATCGTCCACGTTTTAATTTCAATGCTATCTCCAACCGCTCATACACGTCCAACAGTTCAAACATACCATTTACAAAAATCTCATTGGGATTTTGCGTGTAGATAGAATAATTCGGTCTATCGATTGCTCTGATATCCACATTGTTCTTTTTAAGTTCCCTATGTAACAGAACTTTCACCAAGTCTGACCGCCACAGACGGTTTGTTGACAACACAACAATATATTGAATTTTATTTTCTTTCAATGAAGCAAGCATATCAAGCAGACCGTCACGCTCAATACTTATTTCATCCTCGTTGGCTCTCGCTCCGCTGATACCCTCGTCCTTAAAAATCTCTATCAAGTTGTAACTTTTGGAACTGCAATACTTTTCAATTTCTGCACGTTGCTCCGCTAAGGAATATCCCTGTTTGACCTGCCCTTCTGTTGACACCCTTATGTAGCCATATACATTTACAATGTTGTTTTCCATGTAACCAAACCTCCGTTATAAAATAATTTTTTATAACAGCAATTTCAATTCCGGTTAAAAAATAGGAAACACCTTTAAAGTGGAAGCAAAAACGCCTATCTCTTTGATAGACATTCCTGTTCCTCTCATTGCGCATTACTTTTTCTATATCACGCAACATATTAAATTTCATGCCATATTTTATACTCTTCCACTTGCATAGATGCTTCTCGAAGTTGTCTCATTATCTCTGGATGCATTTTTTCAACAAAATCTATATATTCTGCACTTACAATTTCTCCATGCACCCCCCGATTAGCAATCTTGTTCACTTGATTAATTAAGTCGCAAGTCATTCCATTAATTACTTGTGCATGGTTTAATAACTGTACCATTTTTATAATTGTCATTCTTTCCGTATGGCCAATTTTTTCACACATTTCACGCAAAGAAGTTTCTATATCTAAGCGAACTTTAAATAGATAAACATTTTTATCCTCTCCCTTAGGCACTGAATCCTTCACCTCTGTACCCGAATTTGGATATGAAGCTTGTAATTCTGTTACTCTTTGAAGAAGTTCTTCTATTTTTTGTTCAGATGGTAATGTAGCATTACTCAAATTAATGTTATTAGCAACCGAATTCGTTAACTGTAATTGATTCACCTGTGTTTGGAGATTTTGCAACAAGCCTTTTACCTCTTCTGTCTCCTTTTGAACTTCTTTTTTGATTTTAACACCTAGAAATTCCATTTCCGAAAACAGAGGTAATAAAAGTAATATAAGCCATAATATAAAAATAAGATTTCTAGCATTAAGTTCCTTCAATTCATATATATCAAAACGATAACACCATACATATGTAGAACTAAGCACTAATAAGATAATGTACCAACATTTCGTTTTTATGAGTTTCCACAACTTTTTCATAAATAGCTTCATACTTGCAAACACCTCTTAATTCGATATTCTTTTAATCATAACACTTTTTATATATAACGATAGCATTTATCTTTTAAGTCATTAATTATTAATAGTATCCTTTTATATCCTACACTACTATATATCTTGTCTCTGAAAGAGCATGACATCTGTTTCACTTGGAATTCCCACATACAAACTTGGTTGGCAAAGAAATACTTTTAATTTATTAAGTGTTACCTTTATAACATCACTTCTCTTATTATATGTATCTGTAAAAATCACCAAGATTTCACCCTTTGAAGTCGCTTCTATATTAAAATTTCCATGCATTAATGAATTTCTTATTCTTTCAACAACATATTTTTGTGTCCCATCTTTCTTTATACTATTGTCAATTACATATTTTCTTAACGCTTCTTCATCATAAAAAAACATTGAAACATCAACCTTTGCGTAATCTAATTTCTCATAATCATCATCCTCCGTTCTTAATGCAAAATTCATTATTTTCATAAAGGTAAATCCAATATCAAAAGCAATTACAGCAGATTCATCCTCTTTCAATTCTCCCAATTTTTGTTCAAAAAGAGGTTCAACTTCCTTAATTTGAGTTTTTGAATACTTACCACAATTCAAAAAAACATAATATTCATATAACACTTCGTTTAACTGTCCAATATGAACTAAAAAATTCGATATTTCCGTTTCGAAGTCAAGAAATGTTTTTAATCCATAAAAGTATTTATTCTTATCATTAAGCTCATAATTCTTTGCAATTCTTCTAAAATGGTTTTCATTAATTTTTTCACTTATCTTATATTCTTTTATATCAAATTTATTTTTATTATCAGATAGGTAAGCTGGCAAATCCACCATATCATTCATTCTTTTTATCAAATTGGCAATAGAATTTTCGGAATATCCATTATAAACTTCATCTACACCCTTAAGAGATGTAATTTCATAGTATCTCATTCTTAATGTTTTTCGCATATTCTTCATTGAGTATTTCATAAAAAAAGTATTTCTAAATGGTATTCCAAAACTGTAATTACTAAAGAAACTTTTTACAAATTCGTGCAATATTGGTTCAAAAACAATTCCCACATCTTTACGAACACCTTTATCTTTATTATAAAGATAATAACAGATAAGCTGTCCACTCTCTTGAAATTGAAAATTACCATATTGCATATGAGCAAGTGCATTACGAATTGTCCACACCTGATCCCATGTTCTTTTGGCTTTCCCTTCCATTGAATGATATAACCCTACATCCTCTATTTCTGAAAACAAATCCTCATTTTGTATATAATTAATATAAGGAATTAGCTGTGGGTCATCCGAAACTTTATCTATAAATTTTGCAAAACAATATTCATCTTTGTAATATCTATTAAGTTTTTCTTTATTAAGCAATAACAAACATCCATCAACAAATACTCTAAATCTCCCAAAATCAAACCCGCTATATTGAGCAAATTCTCCCTTTTTAAACATTTGAATTATCTCATCAATTCTAATTCCATTTGCATAAAGATTTTCGTACATATTAATTAGTACAATATTATTGTTCAAATAATTGTTCATTTGTGCCACTTCTCCCTCTATTTCATTGCTATTGTTTTGGATTGGGACTTATCTACCGTTGTTATTTTGCCTTTTTCTCTAAAAATATCCTACTTACTCACAAAACCGAAATAAGTAAATCACAGGTAAATACTTAATTACAAATTGTTCAAAAGCCCAATTTTACTAGATATTCTCCACATTTATTATAGACTGCCGTGGCAAACCATGAGGACTTTTTTTCTTTGCATATCCTTATTTTTTCTAGGTTTTATCAATGTTTCCAACATTTAACGCCTACGCCCTATCCTAGCATAAGTTCTCATATTTTTCCATATCATGGTAAGTAAAATGAGTACAAATCGAGGTAAATTTCCGATTCGTACTCATTGGTACTTTTTTACCATGCCTTTATTCCACCCTATCGGGCACTCTTTTTCATTTCTTTTTCTATCTTTTCAAGTCGCTCCATTTCTTTCTGTGCATCTTCCAACTTAAGATGTGTATACACGTTTGAAGTTTTTACTATTTTGCCTTCAAAGTTTTTACTATTTATTCAATCTTATATGCCTATTTCATCTACTACCATAGCCGTAATCGCCAAAAAACAGTCAATAAGATCAGAATAATTATTACTGATACATCATCAACACCTATGCCTGGTGTTACATACATCCCACTACAATACTAGTCCAGCAATCACATTTACAATTGTCCCGAAGGCAGGCATACCAGTACCTCTACTCAACATATAAGAATGTTCTTCATTTTGCCCCGTCACATTCTTGTATATCTGATTTTAAATATAATTAACCATCCTATATTCACGTTTTTCATCGTGTATTGCCATAAATACTGCCTTCCTGCCCTTTGGGGATTCAAAATAAATTCCTTATCTTCTTTATGCTATAAAAGAATACCATACCATAAGTCCAATAATCCGTAGCCATAGCATTATCAAGCTTCGATAAATCCATAAGTGTAGTAGGAAGCTCCAGTATTTTTACACGAATACCATTATCCCTGTAATACTGCAACTCTTTTAATGTCTCCTGCTTATTTCTACCAAGTCTATCGACCTCAGTAATAATTAACTCATCACCAGTTCTTAATACATCCTCTTTCAATACCTGATACCTCGGACGATTAAAGTTCTTGCCTGTCTGCTGGTCTGTAAATATCTTTTCCAGCTTCAAACCATTCTGCTCACAGTATGCTGTAATCTCCTTAATACCTCTGTCTAAATGCTGCTCTCTTGTACTTGTTCTGTGATAACCATATCTCTTCATGATTAACGCTCCTTTCCTTGGTCTTAAAATGTGTACTTTTTGAAACTACTAAAAAAGGACTGATAAACAGTCCCGAAATGTATGGACATCCCTTTACGAAACGTCCCAGTATTTTTGTATGCTTTTTGGCACCACCTCCTTAAAAAATGGGTATAAAAAAAGAAGGTGTATTTCAACCTTCCTTAATATTAATCAGCAATAATCGTTAATGTTTCTAAATATTTTCTTACTTTTTTATTAACATCATTCAACCTATTTTGGAAATCTTCTGACATACCAATTTCATCTTCTGTTATAAATTTATTAACTTCCACACATTCTGCTTCATATTCCTTTATTCTAGCAATAATTCCCCAAAACAAGGTATTTGCCCGCTCATTTAACGCAAGATATTCATTATATATTTCCTCTGGAATAAATGGTGCATTTTCAAAAAGCAAATTTTGAGCAGTACTATTTACACTAATTATTCTACTAACTTCTTCCATAGAAATTATATCATCTTCTTCAATAGAAATAATACGATTGCCTATTCTCATATATGCAAATGATGATAACTTAACTGCTACAGAGAAAAATGCTTTTGATAGTTGTTTATATATCTGGTATTCATTATCAAATTGAGTTTTTGATACATATCTACGATGTTCCATTATACTTTTGTACTTTTCAAATTCTTGCTCAAATCTCTGCTGATATTTTCCATCAATACGTTTTGCAATTCTCTCTGAAATAAAATTTGCTAATGCACATATTATTACTCCAGAGCCACCCACACTTATAATTATTGATGTTGCAATTGCAATAATCTCTTTAGCTATCATAATTAGTTCTCCTATGCAAATATATCTATTCTGCCATTGTCTCTTATCAATTTACATTCTTTCTATTTTATAAGATAATCTTTTTCATCATACATTAATATAACTTGATAAAACAACCTCACCAGACAAAATTCAGTGAGGTCATATAATCACGCTTTCTGTTTCGGTACAAACTCAATCTTAAGAGCCATTCCCATTCCATCTGCTAATCTTTTAAGCAAATTGACAGAAGGATTTCTTGTTCCATTTTCAAGCTTACTAATATCAGCCTGATTAATACCAGTACGCTCCGCAAGCTCTTTCTGTGTAAGATTCTGTGATGTTCTTGCATCTACGATAGCTCTGATAACATCCATCTCTGGCTGAATTGCTTCATACTCTTTTCTAAATTCTTCATCCTTCAACTGATTAGAAAGCATATCATCAAATGTTCTCATCCTTCATTACCCTTTCTATGAAATCTTTTCTTCTATCTTTTGCAATCTGTATCTCCTCTTTGGGAGTTTTCTGTGTTTTCTTAACAAAACCATTCGTCATTATAATTTTTCCCTCATAATAGAAAAAATATAATACTCTGGTAATATCGCTTCCGAATTTGCAACGTAGCTCAAAAATACCATCTTCCAGATGCTTGCTATATGGTTCTCTAAGCATATTTCCTTTTTCCTGCAAGATTCCCATCAAACCATATATCTTAGCCCTCATCTTGGGATGAACAGAATTAAGAAATTCCTCTACAGGAACTTCTCCGTTTTCTTTTTCATATGCAATCAATTCAAAGTCCGTCATGCAATCTCCTTCGTAATTATTATATGGTATATATGCCATATTGTCAATTATCCATTTAATCCAATCATACCGGCCTATAAACTACGTTTTATGTTTTAAAAAATTCTCTCCTTTCCATCACTTATCGTAATTTTTTTCTTGTTATTACCTAAAACCTCCACCCCATCTTCTCCTCCCCAATCACAACCAGCTCTTTGCCACACAATGCTCTCAACTGCAGATAAAGACTATCCCACACCTCCCCATCTTCCATCACCAAAAGTGGTTTGGGATTGATCCCCGGCGTTATAAGGACAGCGCTATATATTTCAGTATATTTTACATTGATTTCCACTATTTTTTTCTCAGCCGCCTGTCTGTTAAATGGTTTTGTTTGACAGATTTGCGCTGTTGAAAGGATGTCTTTCTCCAATTCCGTAATTACCCTCTTATGTTTTAAATATTCCAAAACTTCCTCCAGCACCTTATCCATTTTCTCCATATACGCCACCTTCTCTTTCCTAATAATAAAAAATTTTGTCATATCGCATTTGTCGAAAATTATCATATTCCGTCGGCATCTCGCAAAAAGCCCCAAGAATCTCCCCCATTTCTACCGATGCCCTAAAATATCCCCTGCATCGTCTCTTCCATTGCCAGACAAAAGGCATATCCTCTTTCAGGATTCCTTCCCTGTGACAGATCGCTCCTGCCTCTTGCGACATTCTTTGTCATCGTCACAGTGCGATCCCCGCGGAGCATTTTTCTTCATAGGGCGCATTTTCCTATAAAGTAAAAAACGGGAAATCCGATCATTCTCATCGGACTTCCCGTCATTCTTCTTATCCTATTTTCCCCATCCCCTACTCATAATCGAACTTCCCGTCGTTTTTCTCCTCCAGTGCCTTTATCATATGGTAGGTAAACTCATTGTACGGTGTCGGGATCCCCAGTTCACGCCCCATGCGCACCACCGCACCGGCGAACATGTCCACTTCCGTGTGGCGCCCCGCATCCAGATCCTGCAGTGTGGAATAGCGCGCCCGATCCCGCACCTTACTGCCGAAAGTGGACGAGGTATCCGCCTTGTCAAAATCGATCCACTTTTTCTCCGCGATCCGGTCCACCTCTTCCCGCAGCCGGTCCCGCAAAAATGCCACATGCTCACTGTCACGGTAGGCGCCTACCCCGCATCCCACCATCGCCTGTGCCTGGTTGTTCGGCACGTTGAGCCGGAATTTGCTCCAGATCTCCGTGAGGATAACGTCCGTCGCACGGTAGTGCAGCCCTGTATCCGCGAAAAGATCATTCAGCGCCTCAATGCGTCCGGTGCCTCTGCTAAGATCCGCCTCTCCATATACAATACCGATAGTCGTCTCCGGATCAAAAACCACCTGATTGCCCTTTCGCTCCGAGGCAACCTTGATCAGTGAATGGACAATTTGGACCGGATCAATGACCTCTCCGATGATCTCCTCGCTGTCCACACCGTTCATCAGGCTCATCACTGTCGCGTGTCCGCCTGCCACGGTCTGAATATCGCCGAGCGCCGGGCGAAGCGCCTGATACTTGGTGGCAACGATTAAAAGATCGACACCTGCAGCCTCCTCCGGCGTCCTTACCACAGGGTGATACACCTGCCCGTTAATGACAAAGCCATCCCTCTCATAGCGCGCCTTCCGCTCTCCCGATGCGACTACGCACAGATCAATCTCTTTCTTTTTTGCAAGCCCCCACATGACATAAGAACCCACTGCTCCTGCGCCAAGAATGGCAACCGACTGATATTTCATTGTTTTAACCCTCTTTCTCCTGATACCTGCTTATCATTTCCTCACTCCGCTAATTATGAAAGCAGAAAATATTTCATATAAACATTGCCAAAGATCAACACGGCAGCTGCAACGATCAGCACAATCAATCCGAAAACGGCAATTTCCTTTAACATGCTGTGTTTTTTCTCAAAAGAGTCATTTTCTTCCTGGTCGATCACTTCCACATTATCCATTTTCATTCTTTGATGATCTGCAACATTTCCATCCGTCTGACTTTGATCTACAGCCCACAGAAAATCTTCTTTTGCGCGGGTTGCATGCATACTTTCCTCTGTCTGCCATTGATCTACAGCCCGCGGGGAATCTTCTTTTGCACGGGTTGCATGCATACTTTCCTCTGTCTGTCTTCGATATACAGCCAGCGGATCCGAGATATGCATGATCTTACTCTGGAACTCGAAAAGCCATAAGACATCTTCTTCACTGCAGGGATAATCCTCAAACGAACCTTCCCCGTGTGCCATCTGATTCCTTATATGTCTTAGTTCTCTAAGCCTGTCATATGTCTGATTCCATTCCGGAATCCTGTTTCTTTGCATGACCGGAACAGCTATCATATCATTCAGATAACAGGTAACGCCGCCGCTGTTTTTACCGTACATTTCCGAACAAAGTTTATCCAGCTTTTTATATTCATCAAAGAAAATGATATTTGTATTCTCCGGCACGTTCTGTACCTCCTACTTCTTCTCCCGCAGCTTTTTCAGATAGGCATTCTTCACTTCATTCTCATGCCGGAGCCTTCCGATCTCATCCTTCAAATACTGCACATACTCTCTTGTCAGCTTCACGCCGCCCCGGACTGCCACGTCCTCATGCTGCTCCATCTCATTCAGCCACTGCTGCAGCGATTTATCCCGGATATCATTAAATGTCGTATCTTCCTTAAAAAACATCGTTCTCTCCATTCCCCGCATTATTTTCTGCGCCTTCGCATCTTCCACCCCAGACCGCATCATTTTTCCCACGCATCTGTACTTCCAACTCTGACCGCATTATTGTCCACGCTTTCGCTTCTTCTAGCTCAGACCGCACCACTTTTCCACGCATCTGTATTTCCAGTTCAGACCGCATTATTGTCCACGCTTTCGCTTCTTCCACCCCAGACCGCACCACTTTTCTGCGCATCCGTATCTTCCAGTTCCAGCCGCATCAGCACGAGTTCCTGCCATCTGCCGTCGCGTGTCAGAAAGCCCCGCGGATTTCTTCCGTATTCCACAAACCCGTACTTCTTATACAGTCTCACTGCGTTCTCATTGTCACCGACCGCCTCAAGCTCCAGCTGGCGGAATCCGGCTTCTTTCGCGCAGTCAATGCAGGCGCCGGTCAGCGCCGCGCCGATTCCCTGTCCCCAGTATTCCCGCAGGATACTGATGCCGAAATCCGCGCGGTGCCTTAGCTTCTCGCGCGTACTAAGCGCATGGTTTCCCGCCGATCCCACGAGGATGCCGTCCACAAATGCACAGATCTCAATCTCCGTGCGGCTCTCCTTTTGCGCGGCAAGCCGCTCTTCCATATCCTCCACCGTGTGCGTCCCCTCGTCCGCATACGTTGTCAGAAACTCCGTCTCCGCGTGCGCCTGTGTAAAATAATGCAGAAATGCCGCCGCATCCGCCCGTTCCGCATTTTTCAAAAGACATTTTCTTTGATCTTTTAACCTGATCTCCCGGTAATATAACATGTTGCTCCTCTCCCGCTTTTGCACAGCAGGTCTCTCATCAAACCTCATTTGTCACCGAGTATAGCACACTCCTGCGCAAAAAGAAAGAACGCACTTCTAGACACATCAGAATCTACTTTGCTACACACGCACGCAATTCTGCAATCTGCTTCTCCGTCAACGTTACTGTCGGAGAATTGTCATCGCAGGTATTCCTGTTTTCCACAATTAACACGCTGCTGTCCTTCTCTAAAGTGTGCGTGTGCCACACGCCCTTTTTGACATTATAACATTTCAGGGGTTCCAGCGGCATACTTCTGATCGTCCCGATTTTCTCCCCGTTTCCCGCAGTAAAAAGTGTGACATGCCCTTTCAGCAGAACAAACACCTCATCGCTTTCCAGATGCTTCTGCATTGTTTTTAAATTGGGAATTTCCAGTTCATCAATATCATTCAGTACCGCCACTCTCCAGCTCTCAAAATCAATGACCGGCGCATATCCCGGTTCCTTGTACTCTTTTACCTCAATATCCATTTGTTTTCCTTCCTTTCATTTGGTCTGTTATCCCTTACCCCAGGCGAGCCGCAATCGCATTCACCATTTTGCTTATCTCCATATCCATCTTCTTCTCCTTCCCCATCTCCTTCTCCATCTCCTTTTCTCCACAAAAAATTGCCCTGCTTTTCTATTTTCATTATAGAAAAACAAGGCAGTCCCATAAATTGATTATTTTTTAGTTTAAGTGCAAAATTTTTACTTTTTACTCAGGTGCCCGCATGAAGCTGCCACTCCCCGGCTTCCCTCTGCAGAGTCACCAGTCTGTGGTACAGACCGTTTTTCTTCATCAGTTCCTCATGCGTACCGTTCTCTTTCACGACGCCGTCCGCCAGCACGACAATCCGATCCGCAGCTTCGATCGTGCGCATCCGGTGCGCGATGACGAGCACCGTCTTTCCTTTGACCAGCGTGGCAATCGCTTTCTGGATCTCCGTCTCGTGATCCACGTCAAGGGACGCGGTCGCTTCGTCCAGAAGAACCACCGGCGCATCCTTAAGCAGTGCGCGGGCGATCGAGAGACGCTGACACTCTCCGCCCGATAGCGTAGAGCCGTTTTCCCCGATAACCGTCTGATAGCCATCCGGCAGTTTTTCAATAAAGCTGTCGCACTGCGCCGCGCGGGCTGCGGCGCGCACTTCCTCGTCCGTAGCATTCTTTTTTCCGACACGGATATTTTCCATGATCGTATCCTGGAACAGGATGACATCCTGAAATACGATCGCGACATCTTTCAAAAGTGCTGACTCATCCACACCGGCGATGTCCGCACCGCCGAGCAGAATCCGTCCGCCATCCGCCCGGTAAAGCTTTGCCGCCAGTTTGGCAGCCGTACTTTTTCCGCCGCCGGAAGGACCGACTAACGCCGTCACCTCACCCTGCTTCGCCGTAAATGAGACGTCACGCAGCACCGGTTTGCCGGCTTCATAGGAAAATGCCACATGATCGAAGGTAATGTCATAACCGTCGTTGGAAAGTGTTTTGGCACCGCTCTCCATCGGATAATTTTCGATCTCCTTTAAGCGGTTTACCTGAAGCTTCAAGCCAAACAGCTCCGCCATATTCGCCATAGCACCAGACAGCGGATCGTACAGACGGGAAGCTGCAATCAGAAACAGAATATAGGTAAAAAGATCTGTCTCTCCCTGCGCCACAAGCTGGTTGCCGGCCACAATGACCGTGGCAAGTCCCAGCCGCAGGAACATCTGACCAGTTGTTATCAGGCTCGCCGTTGTCAGCTCCGATGTCACCTGCGCCTTCTCCGCGGCATCCAGTTTTTCATCCAGCTTCGCCAGATAGCGCTCCTCTCTGTTGCACGACTGGATCTCCTGTACGGTCTCCAGACATTCCTGAATTCCTTCCGCCAGTGTCAGTCTTGCATTCATATGTTTCCTGCTAAGCTTCTGCTGCCATCTGCGCGACAACAGCACGATGGCAAACGAGATTGGAGCCACCCACAGAAGCGCCAGTCCCAGCTTCCACTGGTAGACGAGCAGTGCCACGCACACAAGCGCCGTCGAGATCAGCGCTCCGAAGAACTGCGGCACCGTGTGGGAAAAAGCATGCTCAAAATTCGCACAGTCTCCCATGATCGTTCCGGTCAGGTCCGCAAGATCCCGCTGGTTGAAAAATGTGAGCGGCAGCGTTCTTAATTTTTCCGCAAGATGAATCCGGCGTCTCGCGCTCTCCTCGTAAGTGCCGATATAAGCCGCCGTATACTGCAGATAGTGGAAAAGAAAAACAACCGCAAGAATCACGATTCCCGCCACCGTATAGAGCAGTACCCACATCCTGCTGCTTCCGCCTCCGGTGAGCGGCTTTAACAGTCCATCAAGCACCACCGCAAGCAAAACCACCGGCAGCATCACACTGATATTTGCAAGTACGGAATATGCGATTCCCCGGCGCAGATCTTTCACGCCCTGATCACTGAGGGCATATCTTTGCTTCCATCCTTCCATGCTACTCTGTGACCTCCTTTCCAACCTTCCACGAAACAGCCGTCTGATATTCCGCCCACATGGATACATACATGCCTCCCTGCGCAAGCAGTTTTTCATGGTTGCCGCGCTCTTTGATGGTTCCTCCGTCAAATACGAGTATTTCATCCGCATTCTGCACGGTAGACAGGCGGTGTGCTATCATAAGCACCGTCTTTCCTCTGGTGAGTTCCCCGAGTGCAAGCTGTATCCTATGCTCGTTTTCCGCATCCGCAAAAGCTGTTGCCTCATCCAGCACGACAATCGGCGCATCCTTCAAAATGGCGCGTGCCAGCGCGACTCTCTGATTCTCTCCGCCGGAGAGATACGTGCCGCCGACACCCACTACGGTATCAAGCCCCTTGGGGAGACGGTTTATGATCTCACTGCACTGTGCAGCCTCCGCCGCACGAAGAACCTCCTCCCTTGATGCCTCCGGACGCGCCGCGCGGATATTCTCCAGCAGCGTGTCGGAAAACAGACGGGTATTCTGGAAGACAAACGCCACATGCTCCATCCGTTTCTTTCTGCCGATTTCCCGCACATCCACGCCGCCGATGAGCACGCGTCCCGCCGTCACATCATAAAAACGCGGAATTAAGCTGGCTGCGGTACTTTTACCGCTTCCGGATGCCCCGACCAGCGCGACGGTCTTTCCCTGCGGCACGGTAAACGATATTCCATTGAGCGCAGATTTTTCTGCCCCCGGATAAGTGAATGTCACCTGCTCAAATACAACCGATGCATCCTTCGGCTCCTGCGGCTGTGCCGGCTCCGGCAGCGGTTTTTCCTGTAAGACCGCTTCCACACGGCTGACAGCGCTTTTTGCCGCCATGAGCTGCTCACTTGCAAACATAATGCGGTTCATCATCGTCGCACACACCGGTGTAAACAGACTGTAGAACAGAAAATCAAGCACAACGTCCTCGTATGCCGCCTGCCCGGTCACTCCCGAAAGCAAAAGCAGCGCCACCGGAATTAACAGCACGAACGTTCCGTTCAACGCCACCGTAAAACCGGTCATCGGCATACGGCATTTTAAGGCATAGCCGGATGCAAATGCCTTGTACTCCTCAATCGCGCCGTGGAAATTCTGAAACGAAAAAACGGTCTGCTGGAATACCTTAACCACCGGAATTCCCCGGATGTACTCGACCGCCTCCTTGTTCATCGTCTCAAGTGCCGTCATGTAGCTCGACATAAATGTGGCATTGTCTCCGCCCATCATCTGTTTTAAAAACACAACGCCAAGTCCCATGGGAACGAGGCAGCAGATGCCAAGTCTCCAATCAAACACAAACAACAGAATCAGCACTGCCACGGGCATTACGATTGCCCCTGCCAGGTCCGGGAGCTGATGGGCGAGAAATCCCTCGGTCAGCCCTGCGTTATCGTCAATTACCTTACGGAGCCGTCCGCTCGCGTTTTTGTCAAAATAGCCAAGCGGCAGCTTCACGATATGATGCAGCGCCTCTTTCCGCATATTGGTCGCCGTCCGGAACGCCGCCAGATGCGCACAGTTCAACGCCAGAAAATACATTAAAATGCTGAGTACAGAAAACAGAACCGCCAGCCACGCATAATGTGCGCCGCCCGTCTGCGCGGCACCCGCCTGACCGCCTGCGTGAATCAGGTCGCGGATTACAAACCAGATGCACACAAACGGGAGCATGGACAGGACTGTGCTGACCGCAGCCAGAACACAGCCTAAGACGGTAAGTCCGTGATAGTTCCCCGCATATGCGAACATCCGGGACAGTTCCACGTCTTTTTGTTTTTTCATATGCCATCCACCTCCAATGCTTCCACAAAACGTTCTTATTCTGACAGGTTCTCTGTGCAGAACAGCTCGATACAGTTGTCAATCATCGTCTCGTCGCAGTCGGCTGAGATACCGGATGCCAGCCAGTATGCGTACGCACCCGCATCGTACTGCGCCAGCGCGTCTGCGTCGCTTCCATAACGGAACTCAATGTGGTAGGTGGTATCGTTCGTGTCCGGTGCCAGATAAAAATAAGTAAATTCGCCCGAATCGGCATCATCGCTCATGTACTCATACAGGCCGCGCACGTCCTCCATGCCGATGTAATGGTATGTATGGGAAAACAGTTCCTCGCCGTTTGCGTCGTATCCGCTGATCGTTGCATTTGCGCCGTCAAATTCCACGGTGTCGACTCCCTGTGTAAAGCCACAGAAATATGCACCGCCTCCGTTCTGATATGCCTCCACGGCATCTTCCCCGTAGACCTCTCCGGTTACCATCGAGGAAAGCTTCTCATACGCCGCCTGCGCATTGTCCTCGCCGACGAGCGCTCCGCAGTCATCCATCCAGGTCTGCTCGTACTCGTCCGAAAGAATTACCGGCCACAGTTCCTGATATGTTCCGGTCAGATCGACAAGCAGCTGTTTTGCCTCCGCCTCTCTGTCCGCCTCTGTATCTTCCGTCGCCGCAAGGCTCTCCGTGCTCTCTGCTGCTTCCACCGTCACGGCATTCTCTGCTGTCTCGGTCTGCGCGCTTCCTGTCTGCGCCGCGGCATCTGTCTGCGCTGCATCGTTTCTGGCATCCCCGCAGCCTGCGGTAAGGGAAAGGGTAAGTGTCATCGTCAAAAAGATTCCTGCTAATTTTTTCATATGGGTTCCTCCGTATATAAAATAAGTGCGTTAGTTAGTTTCTTCTAACCAACGCACCCATTCTATCGGATTTCATTTCTTCTTACAATGCCCTGTCAGACCTCATCTATCCAAACGGACACTCTTTCGATATTCCGTCGGTGTACTGCCGCAGATTTCCCGGAACGCCGACGCGAATTTGTTGGGATTCTCATAGCCCACCCGGTGTGCAACTGCTGCAACCGAGAGATCCGTCTCGAGTAAAAGCTTCTGTGCCGTCTGTATCCGGTACTGCCGCAGGTACGCGTAGACGCTTGTCCCATAGACGCCGTGAAACCCTTTTTTGAGCGCTGTCGGCGAAAACCCGAACCGTTCCGACAATTCTTCAATCGTCTCGTGTCTCGTAATATCTTCCGTGATATATGAGGCGACCGCTTTGATACGCCTAACCTGGTTCTGATTAAAATACTCCGTCTGCAGAACGGCTTCCTGCGTATCCAGGTCACTCATAAAGAGGAGCAGCTCCAGAATCTTGACCTTCCGGTAGCCACTTTTCCGCTGCTCTCGCACATGATACAATTCCGAGAAAATATGCTCGATCGACGGGTTGGCACGCATGATGAGGCAGCGGTTCCCCTCGCAGATATACTGGCGGATGTATGTAAGATCAATGCCGAGCAGCTCCATGATCTCGCGCACCTGCGGCAGCAGCCCGTCCAGATCAATCAACACCGTGATCCCATGATAGTGCTCCAGCGGAAAGCACGAGGACGATTTTTTCCGCGTGAGCGATCCGATGGAGAGATCCCCCTCCGCCATATAGCAGCAGCTGTTTTCCCCGAAGCTGCACTCATAACGCCCCGCCCGGCAATGATTGATCTCGATCTGGTTTGGCGCAGTCTTCTGCTCCTTGTTGCAGTACGCCATGTGCATGTCATTGTAGTATAGCTCAATTCCGGAAAACACCGGGTACACGGTAACCTTTCCGGTCCCCGTCTCATTCGACAGCTGATACACCCTGCAGACACCGTCCCCCGCTTCGTCCGTCTCTTCCGGCGCACCGTATAATTCTGCCCCCGTGAACTTCCCCGGAAGCTCCCCTTCGGATAAAAGGTCAATCGTCCGCAAAAGCGCCTGTTCTTCCCTCTGTTTCATGTTCATGCCGGCTCAACCTCCGTTTCCATTCTCTTCCCACCTGATCCAATCTCACCCAAAAATGCCTGCACTTCCTCCGGCAGACGTTCCTGCCGCCATGCCAGTAAAATCTCTGTCTCAAGACTGGCATCTTTGATCCCGCACACACGCACTTTCCTCGAAAGTCTCCCCATCGACTCCGGAAGAATCGCCACCCCGAGTCCCTGCTCTGCCAGAGTCAGCGCCGTTCTTGCGTCCTCGCACTCATAATAAATATCGCAGGATAATCCTTCCTGTTCAAACGCTGCAAGCATATAATTACGGTAACGGTGTGACAGAATCAGATGCTCTCCGGATAATTCCGCAAGCGTCACTGCATGCTTCTCCGCCGAAAAATACTGTTCATTCGCCATGGCAATCAATCTTTCCCGCACCAGCGGCCTGGATATACAACCGCTTAGCACAATCGGTGTACGCAGCGTAGTCACATCCACTATTCGGTTCTCAAGCTGCTCCCTCAAGGTGAACGTTGATCCCTCATGAATGTCAAAACGAATTTCCGGATGACTGGCAGCAAACCGTGCCAGATTTTCTGCCAGCATTGAAACCGTAGATGGTGTCAGTCCAATTTGAATCGTCGCCGCCTGACTCGCTTTTATTACTTCACGCTTTGTAATATCCGTTATGGTCAGCAGACTGCCCGCGCGCGCATACAGGACTTTCCCTGCTTCCGTCAATGTAATGCGCTTCATCCCTCGCACGAAAAGCTGTACCTGCAGTTCTTCCTCCAGCATTTTCATCTGGTAACTCAGCGGCGGCTGCGTCATATGAAGCGCACACGCTGTGCCCCGCTGATCGTTCCTTCCTCCACAATGGTCCGAAAATACATTAGCTGTCTGATCTCCATCTCATGTTCCTCTCAGTCCATATTATTTTTATTGTTTTTCTATATAAAAACAATATTTTTCATATAGCATAAATCATGCTATACTGAATTGCAATGTAAAACAATCTGCCGGAATCCGCGCAGATGCACAAAGGAAGTTTATTATATGAAACGAATCGATTTTGAACATGGAACCATTACCGGAAATATTTTGGGAGCCGCCCTTCCGATGCTGGTCGCACAGCTCTTAAGCCTGCTCTACAATATTGTAGACCGGATCTATATTGCCCGCATCCCGGATGTCGGCACCACAGCGCTCGGCGCCGTCGGACTCTGTTTTCCAATCATTGTCATCATCACCGCCTTCAGCAATCTTTTCGGCAGCGGCGGCGCCCCGCTTTTCTCAATCAGCCGCGGCGGCGGAGATACAAAAAAAGCCGGTCAGATCATGAATACCTCATTTACCATGCTGTGCGCCGGCGCTCTGGTGCTGATGGCAGCTGGTCTGCTGTTTGCAGCGCCAATTCTCAAGTTGTTCGGTGCCTCGGATGCCGCCCTGCCGTACGCCTATCCTTACCTGATGATCTATCTGCTCGGAACACTGCCGTCCATGATTGCCACCGGTATGAACCCCTTTATCAACGCACAGGGCTACTCGGTCGCCGGCATGCTCTCGGTTGCCATCGGCTCCGTGACCAATTTTCTCCTGGATCCGCTTTTTATATTTGTCTTTCATCTGGGAATCACCGGTGCCGCACTTGCCACCGTTCTCTCACAGACGCTGTCCGCGCTCTATGTGATCCGCTTTCTGCACCGGCGCGCGGAATATAAGGTGCGGCTGCTGCGCCCGGATGAGTGGAGTTCCAGTCTGATCGAAGCAAAAAACATCGTAAGCCTCGGCACCGCCGGATTTATCATGCAGCTCACGAACAGTCTGGTATCCATTTTCTGCAACAATGTCCTCGGTGCAACCGGCGGCGACGTCTACATCTCCGTCATGACCATCATCTCAAGCGTCCGGCAGATGGTGGAGACACCGATCTACGCGATCAATGAGGGAACCTCACCGATCCTAAGTTACAATTACGGTGCGAGACGGCCGGGCCGCGTGCGAAAGGCGATCACAGCCCTCGCCGTCCTGATTCTGCTCTATACCGCCGTCATGTGGAGCATCATCATTCTTGCCCCGCGGACGCTGATCGGCATTTTCAGTTCGGATGCCGCACTGGTCGCTGACGCCATCCCCGCATTAAAGCTTTACTTTGCCGCCTTTATTTTCATGGATCTGCAGTACATCGGACAGACCGTCTTCAAATCCCTGAATAAGAAGAAGCACGCCATCTTTTTCTCCCTGCTGCGCAAAGTATTCATCGTCGTGCCGCTGACCTATCTTCTTCCTTATGCTTTCGGCATGGGAACAGACGGTGTCTTTGCCGCAGAACCGGTGTCAAACGTCATCGGTGGAAGCCTCTGCTTTATAACAATGTTGTTTACGGTGCTGCCGGAATTAAAGCGGATGGAAAAAGAAGCGTAACCCGTTTCTCCCTGCTGTCTTTGTAATCAGACACACTGCATTCATCTCCTATGCTTCCTCGTACTCCGCCAGTTCTGTCTCCGTCTCAAGCATCCGCTCCAGCAGACTGTCCTGGTTGGCTTCCTCCGCATCCACAGCGCTCTGCAGTTCCATCAGCTTCGGATAATCACTCGCAAGCGCCGGATCTAACATCTGCATCTGAAGTTCCGCCAGCTTCTCCTCGCTCTCCGCAAGCATCCGCTCATACTTTTCCTTCTGGCGCTGCAGCCGGGAGCGCACCTTGCCCGGATTGTAATAGGTCTTCTTGTCAAAAACATCCGAGAGCGTCGGAACACTGCCGGCATCCGCCGCTCCTCTCACATCGGCTCCCTGTCCCGCGGCACTTCCCGCATTCGCTGCCACGCCGCCTGCACACTTCTGCTTCTCTGCGAGGTATTCCTCATAATTCATCGCATACTGCCTCACGGTGTCCCCGGAAAATTCCAGAATGCCCGTGGCGATCCTGCTGATAAAATAGCGGTCGTGCGACACGAACAGCACCGTCCCCTCGTACTCGCGCAGCATCTGCTCTAACGCTTCTTTTCCGATGATGTCCATATGGTTCGTCGGCTCATCCAGGATCAGAAGATTCGGTCTGGTCTGAAGCATTTTGCACAGTGCGAGACGCACCTTCTCCCCGCCGGAGAGCTGCCCCATTTTTTTCTCCACATCCTCCCCGGAAAATAAAAAGCCGCCGAGCGCGCTGCGCACCTCCTCGCGCAGGTACCCCGGATACGCTGCCCAGAAATTCTCAAGCACGGTCTGCTGGGGCGGTGCCTGCTCCATCACCGCTTTCTGCTGGTCAAAATACCCCCACTCCACGTTCTGCCCGAATTTGAAGCTGCCGCCAAGTGCCGGCAGTTCTCCGATCAACGTCTTTAATAATGTAGATTTTCCCTTGCCGTTCTCCCCGATGATCGCCAGACGCTCCTTTTTCTGCAGCAAAAAAGACACCTCTGCCAGCGGTGCATCATAGCCGATGGAGAGGTCTTTTGCCTGAATCACATTGGTGTAGCTCTCGATACGCGGCGTATACCGCCCGTGAAATGCGCGCGTATCAAAGCGTCTCGGCTTCTCAATCTTCACCATGTGCTCGATCGCCATGCGTTTTGAGCGCGTCGCCGCCACCTTGGTCGGTGTGTTCTTCCACTTTTCAATCCAGTCCGTCAGCCGTTTGATCTCTTTCTGCTGTTCCTCGTAATCCTTCTCCTGCTTGATGAGATCCTCCTGCTTGCGTTGCATGAAATACGTGTAGTTTCCCGGATAGCGCTTCATCTCGTGATACTCGATCTCATAGGTCACATCCGCCACCTTGTCCAGAAACATCCGGTCATGCGACACGATCACGACCGCTTTGTCGTAGCCTTTCAGATAATTTTCCAGCCACTCGATTGTCGGCAGATCCAGATGGTTCGTCGGCTCGTCGAGCAGCATGATATCCGGGCGCGTCAGAAGCAGCTTTATAAACGCCACTTTCGTCTGCTGCCCTCCGGAAAAACTGCCGATCGGACGCCGCAGATCCTCCAGTGCAAATCCAAACCGCTGGAACATCGTCTCCATATCCTTGCGCCAGGAATATCCCCGCATCGCCTCCATCTGCTTCTGCAGTCTGTCGTACTCGCGCAGGAGCGCCCCGTCCGGCGCAGTCTCCTTTGTCTCTGCCGCCGTCTTCATCTGCTCCTCCAGCTCTTTCATGCGCTCCTCACAGGCAAACACCGGTGCAAAAACTTTTTTTAATTCGTCCTCCACGGTCACCTCCGCGTCCACAAAGTTGACCTGCCGCAGGAAACCGATCTCCTGTCCTCCCGCCATCGTGATGCCGCACTCCTCGTCACTGTCTGGGTTGCTCATCTCTATGTCCCCGGCAATCAGCTTTAGCAGGGTTGTCTTTCCACAGCCGTTGCGCCCCACAATCGCAATTTTCTCCCTGTCGTGTACCTCAAAATTGACGTCCTGCAGAATCACATCCCCACCGAACTGGACGCGTGCGTGTCTGATCTGATACCTCATAATTAAAACCCACTTCTTTCTATATTACAGTGCAAAAGCCACGGCTGTCTGCCGCGGCCTCTCTTTTCCATGGAACTTCATATCTCTGCCGATAAACTCCTGTTTTGAACTCTTTTGGATTATACCGAATCCTTTCTGTACTGTCAACGCCTCCCTCCGCAGGTTCCCCCTCTTTTCCTCTCCCATTTATATACAGAATTTGCTAAAATTTTAACAATTTTTTATTGATTTTATGAGTTAACTATGTATAATTATGGTAGGGGAAGTTGGCAAATTCCAGCATCCCGGAAAAGATATCGTAAAGCCTGCTACCCGCAGGTGTTTACCATATAAATATGAAAGGAAAGAGGTTTAATAAGATGGCAACAATCGATTTAAGCAAGTACGGTATTACCGGAACCACAGAAGTTGTGTACAATCCTTCTTATGAGATGTTATTTGAAGAGGAGACCAAACCGGAGCTGGAAGGCTACGAAAAAGGACAGGTCAGCGAGCTGGGTGCAGTGAACGTTATGACCGGTATCTATACAGGTCGTTCTCCAAAAGACAAATTCATCGTTGTAGATGAAAACTCCAAGGACACTGTATGGTGGACCTCCGATGAGTATAAGAATGATAACCACCCGGCTACCCAGGAAGCCTGGAATGCAGTAAAGGACATCGCTATCAAAGAGCTCTCCAACAAGAGACTTTTCGTAGTTGATGCATTCTGCGGTGCAAACAAAGATACCCGTATGGCTATCCGTTTCATCGTTGAGGTAGCTTGGCAGGCACACTTTGTAACCAACATGTTCATCAAGCCAACCGCTGAGGAGCTTGAGAACTTTGAGCCGGATTTCGTTGTATACAACGCTTCCAAGGCAAAAGTTGAGAACTACAAAGAGTTAGGTCTGAATTCCGAGACTGCTGTTATGTTCAACATCACAAGCAAAGAGCAGGTTATCGTTAACACCTGGTACGGCGGAGAGATGAAGAAAGGTATGTTCTCCATGATGAACTACTTCCTTCCGCTCAAGGGTATGGCTTCCATGCACTGCTCTGCAAACACAGACTTAAACGGCGAGAATACCGCTATCTTCTTCGGTCTTTCCGGTACAGGTAAGACAACACTTTCCACAGACCCGAAGCGTCTTCTGATCGGTGATGACGAGCACGGCTGGGATGACAACGGCGTATTCAACTTCGAGGGTGGATGCTATGCTAAGGTTATCAACCTTGACAAGGATTCCGAGCCGGATATCTACAATGCAATCAAACGTAACGCACTTCTTGAGAACGTTACTCTGGATGCAAACGGCAAGATCGATTTCGCAGACAAGAGCGTAACCGAGAACACCCGTGTATCTTACCCGATCGATCATATTCAGAACATTGTTCGCCCGATCTCTTCTGCACCGGCAGCAAAGAACGTTATCTTCCTGTCCGCAGATGCATTCGGCGTACTTCCGCCAGTATCTATCCTGACACCGGAGCAGACACAGTACTACTTCCTGTCTGGATTCACAGCAAAGCTTGCTGGTACAGAGCGCGGTATCACTGAGCCGACTCCTACTTTCTCCGCTTGCTTCGGACAGGCATTCCTTGAGCTGCATCCGACCAAGTACGCTGAGGAGCTTGTTAAGAAGATGGAGAAGAGCGGTGCTAAGGCATATCTTGTTAACACAGGATGGAACGGCACAGGCAAGCGTATCTCCATTAAGGATACCCGTGGTATCATCGATGCCATCTTAAACGGCGCCATCAAGACTGCTCCGACCAAGACGATTCCATACTTCAACTTCGAGGTTCCGACAGAGCTTCCGGGTGTTGATTCTGGAATCCTTGATCCGCGTGATACCTACGCAAATGCTTCCGATTGGGAGACAAAGGCTAAGGATCTGGCTGCAAGATTCGTTAAGAACTTCGCAAAATACGAAGGCAACGATGCCGGTAAGGCACTTGTATCTGCTGGTCCGCAGGCATAATTGCTGCGAACAATCCGCCTAAGAATCATAAAAGAAGGGACTGCCGCATAAGCGGGCAGTCCCTTTTTACGTGGTAAGTACTATAATGGAAAACAGATCATGCCTTTCGATTTCAGATGGAAATGTAGCTGGAAATTCGGATCAAAAAATGCGGCATTTCTACCCCCGTCGGGTTTTGCATCTGCGATGATCCGTGTTTTTCCAAGTTTTGAGCACTCCACGGGTGTGTCCGCAACCCGCAGACAATTTTAGGATTCTCGTGTGTCCCTTGCGGCACTGCTGAATAGAACATAACCGCGCGAAGCCGCTGTCTGAGTCGTCATCTGCCCTGTTTTGAATAGCTGATGACGACGAGTTCGGTTCGCGCGGTTTTATATTGTCTGTGAAGCAGTGCCGCTAGGGACGCTAGGGAATCCGCTCATTGTCTGCGGTTTGTCGGACACATTCCGTGGATTGTCAAAACGTGGAAGAGACACGGAATCCGATGCAAAATCCGGCAGGAAGAAATGCAAGCATTTTTTGGGGCTGCCTCTCGTTTTACTGCATCTTAAAGTAATCAATACTGCTGACCAGCTCATCTGCGATCTCGCGGAGCTGCTCTGCACTGACATACACCTGCTTGAAAGTATCCACTACCTCTTCCGTCTCATCGTATGTCTTCTTCGTGCTGTCCACGTTGCCCTGCACGATTTCTGAGAGTTCACTCACCGCCTGCAGCACTTCATTTCTGGAATTTTCCAAATGTCCTGTGCTTTCTTTGATCTGACGGATACTCTGCATGGAGCTGCCGATCTGCGCGATTACCTCTTCCACTACCTTCTGCGTATCCTGCATGCTCGCGCTCTGGTTCATAATGATCTCCTGCATCTGCTGCATAATCTCAACCGCCTTTGCAGAATCCTCACTGAGTGTCTTCGCGGTCTCCTCGATCTCCTTGCTCGACTCATTCGACTGCTCGGAGAGCTTCTTGATCTGGTCTGCCACAACACCGAATCCTCTGCCGCTCTCTCCGGCTCTCGCCGCCTCGATCGAAGCGTTCAGGCTGAGAAGGTTCGTCTCCTCCGCAATCGACGTGATAAACGCGGTTGCCTCATGGATCTTCTGTACCGAATCGTTGGTCCGGTTCGTCTGCTCCTGCACTTCACCGATAATGCGTTCCACCTCGATATTGATGTTCCGCAGATTGTTGAGCGTCTCTGCCGCCTTCTCACTGGACTGCTGCATGGAAGCTGCATTGTCATCCAACAGTTCCACCTCTGCCGACGTCTCTGTAATATTCTCACCCATAATACGCATATGTTCCGATGTATTCTGGGAATTCTGTGCCTGTTCGGTGGAATTCTCCACAATCTGGTTGACTGCCATGCGCACATGATCCATGGTTCCGTTTGTCTGGTCTGCCGCTGTACCGAGCAGTTCGGACGCATCGAGCAGGCGTTTGGCATTTTGTGAAATCTCCTGGATAGTTGCCTTCATGGCATCCCGCAGCGTGATCGTCACGCGGGACAGATCACCGATCTCGTCGTGTCTCCCGAGCAGCTTGTCTTCTACCCAGACATTCAGATCGCCGTCCGCCACTTTTCCTACCACCTCAATACTGCTGCGGATATTGCGGCTCATTGAGGTTGCAAGCTTCATGCCGATCGCAATGCATAAGATCATCACAGCGCATACCGCCATACTGATTGTTCCCAGAATCTTGTTGATCACGGCATCCTTTTCCTGCTTGTCCGTTCCCACAAAAATCATACCGATAATCTCATCGGTCGATCCGTTCTGATATACCGGTATAAAATATCCATAGTTCAAAGTGCCATCGATCGACACCGCATGGCTGAAATAGGATTCGCCGCCCTGCAATACCTTTTCCACAATCCGGTCACCGGCTTTGGAATTTAAGATGCGGTCACCGTTTGCATCGACCGCCGATGTCATAATGCGGGTATCTCCATAAAAAAATGTGACGTCCATTCCGGTATTGCCTTTGATACGGTCTACCAGACTCTCGGACTTTGAAATATTATAGCTGCCTTTCCAGATATCCCCGTTACTGGTCTGCAGATAATCTCCCGTGTTCTGATCGTAGGCTGCGAGCGTGGCTGCCGCCGTTCCACGAAGCGCTTCCTCGATCTCCTCCAGCATGGCGCTCCGTACCATTGTGGTTGTCAAAAACATGGAAATCAACCCCAATATAATAACCGGTGCAATTGTAATCCCCAGAATCTTTTTCTTAATGTTCATACTAATCTCCATTTCGTCTGTGCATCTGCATGTCGCTTTTCGTCCGGCTGCTCCCTAATCCACAACATTTACCGTCTTAAAATACCAGTTGATGCCGCCGGTGATTGTCGCATCGTCGAGCGTCTTGCCCGCTTCACCGACCGTCTCTCCGGTATTTGTCTCGATCACACCGTCAAATACACCGTTCTGCCCCGAAAGGATCTGTTCCTTCGCCTCGTCTACCTTCTCCTGTGTGCCCTCCGCACAGAAATCCGCCAGATTGGTAAGACCGACCAGATTCTCGTTCATGCCGCCGTAATAATTGCTTCCATCCCAGGTTCCGTCAATTAAGCTCTGCACTGCCGCGGTATAGTAGGCACTCCAGTTCCAGATAACGCTGCACAGGCAGGCCTCCGGCGCATTCTTGCTCATGTCGGAATTGTACCCGATGCTGTATATGCCACGCTCCTGGGCAAGTGTCTGCGGATACTCCGTATCACAGTGCTGGGCGATCACATCACAATCCATATCCAGAAGTGTCTTTGCCGCATTCTCCTCCGCCTCCGGATCATACCAGCTGTTCGTCACCTTGACGTAAACCTTCGCGTCCGGATTGACCGAATAGATACCGAGCGCAAACGCATCGATTCCTCCCGTCACCTCTGAATTGCTGTTATCCATGGCAGCCACATAACCGATCTTGTTCGTCGTGGTATTCATCCCCGCCACAATACCGCTTAAATAGCGTGCCTGATAGATTCTGCCGAAATAGTTATTGAAATTCCTGCCGTTGCTCATATAACCGGTTCCATGGGAAAAATAAACATCGGGATATTCCTCCGCCATCTCCGCTGTCGCCTCCATGTAACCCCAGCTGGTCGCAAAGATAATGTTGCATCCCTCGTCGATACACTCCTGAATCGCCTGCTTTGTCGCATCCTCGTCGGAATCTGAGACATTGATTTTCCGCACAATCTGATCGTCGGAAAGTCCGAGGTTCTGCTGCATTCCCTGAATTCCCAGATCATGCGTGTATGTGTATCCGCTTCCCTCTGCCGGGTCTGACAGATGAAGCACCCCGACCTTGATCTCGTCCTTCGGAATTCCCTCCGTCGCGGATGCTGCCGCAGCCGCCGACTCCGTCCCTGACGTCTGCTGCACGCTCTCCGCTCCGGCATTTGTAGCATAATCATCAATCTGCGTATCTGCACCGCAGCCGGCAAGCAGAAAACTTCCCATGGCTGCCGCAATCAGTCTGATCCATTTTTTTCTCATATCCGGTACTCTCTTTCTGTATGCTATTATCTGCCAACTTTTTACATCTGCCTTTATTATACACATTTTTTATTTTGTCATCAATAAATTTGTAAATTTTTGGAAATGTATAAGAATGTTTTCTCTGAAACTTTCATAGGAAAGTTCCACTTTCACACATGAATGTATCACGGTATTTCCTATGAAATAAAAAAGCCTTCACAGTTCTGCCGCATTTTACTGCCGGTGGCAAATCTGTAAAGACTTTTCAAAATACATATTCAGTTAGCTCAAAAGATTCTGCATGCTCTTTAAGCTGATAACCAGCGTAGAGGTGTTATGCAGAAGCGCTGATGTGGTCGGCTGTAAAACGCCGCCGACTCCTAGCAGGATCAATCCGGTATTGAATCCGACAATCACGCGGTAATTCTTGCGAATCCGCTTCATCAGGCCGTCGCTCAACAGCTTTAAGGTCACGATCTGATAGAGATCATCCGAACTTACCATGATATCCGCGATCTCACGCGCAATCTCCGCACCGTCTGAAATCGCGATGCCGACATCCGCCGCAGAGAGTGCCGGGGAATCGTTGATGCCGTCTCCGACCATGATAACCTTGCGTCCGGCCGCCTTTTCACGCTCGACAAAACCGGCTTTATCCTCCGGAAGCACCTCGGAATAATACTCGTCCACGCCGACACGCTTTGCGATGGCGCTTGCCGTCCGCTCGCTGTCTCCCGTCATCATGACGATCTTCTTGATGCCGGAGCGGCGCAGGGAATTGATAACTGCCTCCGCCTCCTCACGGAGCGGATCTTCAATACAGATCACGGCTGCAAGCTGTCCCTCGATGGCCAGATACAGATGGGAATACTCCTCCGGCAGGCTCCCGAACAGTTCCTTTGTGCCCGCAGGAAGGGCAGCTCCCTCATCCTCAAATACAAAATGATAGCTTCCGATCACGGCTTTCTTGCCGTTGATCGTGGTGGAAATACCATGTGCCACCACATACTCCACCCTGGAATGCATCTCCTCATGATCCAGACCTTTTTCCCTGGCTGCCGCAACAACCGCTTTTGCCATGGAATGTGGGAAATGCTCCTCCATGCAGGCTGCAATCCTAAGAAGCTCATCCGGGCTGTCCCCGTTAAAGGAAACCACTTTTGCCACGGTCGGCTTTGCCTTGGTCAGTGTGCCGGTCTTATCAAAGACGATTGTATCAGCCTCAGCCATTGCCTCTAAATATTTTCCGCCCTTGACCGTCACATTGTAAAAACCAGCCTCACGGATCGCCGACAATACGGAGATCGGCATGGCAAGCTTTAATGCGCAGGAGAAATCCACCATCAGAATCGACAGCGCCTTCGTCACATTCCGGGTCAGAAGGTAAGTGAGCGCCGTGCCGCCGAGGGAATACGGTACCAGACGGTCCGCCAGATGCTCTGCCCGGCTCTCAAGCCCGGACTTTAACTTCTGGGATTCCTCGATCATCTGCACAACCTTATCGTAGCGGCTGGAGCCGCCTACCGCCTTCACGAGAATGGTAAGTTCCCCTTCCTCGACTACGGTTCCTGCATAGACATAATTCTCACTAATCCGGCGTACCGGCTCGGATTCTCCGGTTAAGGATGCCTGATTGACCATCGCCTCGCCGTCTGTCACGACGCCGTCAAACGGGATTACATTGCCCATATGGACAACCACCTCGTCTCCCTCACGGACTTCCTTCGCGCCGACAAGAACCTCCACGCCGTCCTTCTTCAGCCATACTTTGCCGACATTCAAAGACATGGTGCGCGCAAGGTCGCCGACGGACTTCTTGTGTGTCCACTCTTCTAACAGCTCGCCGATGCCAAGCAGGAACATGATCGATCCCGCCGTCTCGGTATCACCGCGCAGAATAGACACTCCGATCGCCGTCGCATCGAGTACCGGTACTTCGATCTTTCGTGCCGCCAGTGTCTTTATGCCCTTCCAGATGTAGTGGAACGACTTGACCGTCGTCCAGCACGCCCGGATGGGATACGGCAGAAAAATCTTGGATGCATAGCGTCTCACCACTCTGCCGATCAGCTTCTCCTGGTAGCTTGCATTCAGCTCTCTTCCGGAATTCTCGATCAGCCCGTTCGGCACTTCCACATCTTCATAGTGGAAATGTCTGAGCTTGTCAATCAGTTCCGCTCTGCTGCCGTCATAACAGATGACTGCGTCACCCGTACGCTCATACACCTTGGCGCTTGAGACCTGTATATCATTTTGTAAAAAATACAGAAGCGTATCCGCCTGTGCACAACTCATGCGGTACTGTGCCACGTGAATCCGCATCCGCCCCTTAATCTCATGCTTGATTGCAAACTTCACTTTACTCGCCTCTTACCAAAATCTTATTCTTCGGTGTTCTCTGCAGTCTCGGTCTTCTCTGCTGCTTCTGCCTCTGCATCTGCAAATGCCTCTGCCTCAGCCTTGGCTGCGCGCTCCTCATTGATCTCCTTTGCGCCTGCATAGATGTCTCCGGCATTCTCCTGTACGGTGCTTACGGTGTTCATCACGCACTCTTTTGCTCTTAAGAAAGCTGCGGTACAGCTTGTGTAAACCTTCTTGGCATCCTTGCTGGAAAGTACCTTGATACCGGCTGTTCCAAATAATACGCCACCTGCAAAAATTCCTGTCTTCTTCCAATCGATCTTCTCAAAACATTTTAACATATGTATCCTCCATTCCATGCACAATCTCGTGCATCCTTTGCTGAACATGTTGTTCGCTCTTTACATTATTGTGCATTATAGTACCGCTTTTTGTATTTTTCCAGTATTTTTTCGTTATTGATAAACTTCATCATTATCCGCCATTTTCCATCCTGCTCCCGGTTTTTAATACCTCCGCCGGATGGCTGCGTTTTTTCCTTATTATAAACCGGTTCATACCGGCTGCAATAACCGATGGCATCAAAAACCTGTAAAGCAGCAGAGATTTACTCGATCCCTGCCACTCCTTTTATTTCTATATTTTTCTATTTCTCTTCCGGTTCGTCCCCAAGCATCTCCGTAAGCGTGTGCCAGCCGAGTACCGCACATTTGACACGCGCCGGCATGTGTGAAATGTCCACAAGCGCCGATGCCTCCTCGAGTTCTTCTAATTCCTCGTCCGATACCGTCCCTTTAATCATCCGAAAGAACAGATCCGCCAGGTGCATGGCCTCTTCCTTGGTCTTTCCGATGACCAGATCCAGCATGATATCCACGGAAGCCTGTGAGATGGCGCAGCCGTCGCCCGTAAAGGTTCCCTCCGCAATCCTGCCATCCTCCACGCGCAACTGCAGCACAATATCATCCCCGCAGCTCGGATTCACACCCTCAAGCACCAGATTCGCATCCGCAAGCTTCTCCTTGTGACCCGGATAGCGGTTGTGATCCGTCAGCACCTCATTATAAAATGTCCGGTTATTCATATCCCATCATCCTCCTGACTTGTGCCAGCTGATCCAGAAATCGTCCGACATCCTCTGGCGTATTATAAAATGCCACGCTCGCTCTGGCACAGGACGAAATGCCAAGCCATTCCAACAGCGGCTGGGCACAGTGATGTCCCGCCCGCACCGCGACGTGCGCCTCATCTAAGATCGATGCAATATCATGCGGGTGTACATCATCCACGGTAAAGCTCACAATTCCGCAGTGCTCCTTTTCGTCCCCGCTTCCCAGAATATGCACGCCCGGAATTTTTTTCATTCCGGCAAGCAGCTGGGCGGTAAGCATCTCCTCGCGCTCCGTGATTTCTTTCCAGCCGATGGATTCCAGATAATCGATCGCGGCGGCAAGCGCGACCGCGCCTCCCGCATTGACCGTCCCTGCCTCAAACTTATGGGGAAGTTCGGCAAATACGGCTCCCTCTCTCGTCACACGGTCAATCATCTCCCCGCCGGTCAGAAACGGCGGCATCTCCTCTAAAAGTTCCTGTTTTCCATAGAGCACACCGATCCCCATCGGCGCCATCAGCTTGTGTCCGGAAAATGCCAGAAAATCCACGTCAAGTGCCGTGACATCGATCGGCATATGCGGCGCTGCCTGTGCCGCATCCGCCAGTACCACACCGCCGTTTTCGTGTACCATCCCGATCAGTTTTTCTGCCGGGGTCGCCCGTCCAAGCACATTCGAGACAAGTGTCAGCGCGGCAAGCTTTGTGTGCGGTGTGACGGCATCACGGATTTTCTCCTCCGTAAAACTGCCGTCCGGTTCACACTCCAGATATTTAAGCGTGGCTCCGGTTCGTCTGGCCGCCATCTGCCACGGAAGCAGGTTGCTGTGATGCTCCATGATCGTGACAAGAATCTCATCCCCAGGCTTTAACCGGGGTAGCGCATAGCTGTACGCCACCAGGTTGATGCCCTCGGTCGTATTTCTGGTAAAAATGATTTCTCTCTCACTCTTCGCATGTACAAACTGTGCGACGCGCTCTCTTGCATGCTCATACTGCTCTGTCGCCTCCACGCCCAGCTCATAGAGCCCGCGCAGCGGATTGGCATTCCAGCGCTCATAGAATTCCCGCTCCGCATCGAGCACGCACGCCGGCCGCTGTTCTGTCGCCGCGTTGTCGAGGTAAGCGATATCGCTTTCCGCAAGCAGCGGAAAATCTTTTTTATAATCTGTCATATGCATTGCTCCTTCAGATAAGTGTCAACAGCGCCACGCACCTCCTCTGACGGGATCTGGCTGTTTATCGCTTCGATCTTCGCCAGTGTCAGCAGTCTCTGTGCCTCCTCCGGGGGAATGCCTCTCGTGGCGGCATAAAAGAGCATGTTCTCGTCGAGCTTACCGATGGAAGCGCCGTGATTGCCCTCCACATCCTCCTCCGCGCACAGGATTAACGGGATGGTCTGGTTGACCATATTGTCACCGACAAGAAGCACATCCTCCTTCTCGTCTCCCTTAGCTCCCACACAGCCGTGCACAAAATCGATCGTTCCGCGCAGCAGCTTCTTCGCCTCGTTCTTTAAGATGCCCGATATCTGCATATTGCTCTTCGTCTTTTTCCCGCGGTGTCTGGCGACATAATTCATATCAATCTTCTGCCTGCCGGTGCCCAGATATCCGCTTACGAGTTCTGCCGTGCTCTCTTCTCCACTAAGTTCAAACAGTGTTCCCGTATAGACCTCGGCGCCGCCCAGTTCCAGCTGCACTTCCTTCACAGCGGCATCTTTTTCACACGAGACACCCACATCATGCAGGCAGACGGCTTCCGCATTCATCGTCTGCACCACATACAGTTCTACTTTCGCGCCCTCCCCAGCATATACCTTCGTCTGGATGGCGGAGATCATCCCGCCCGTCTCCCCGCTCTCGCAGAGCAGGATTACTTTTGCCCGGCTGTGCGCTCCGGCATAGATATGCAGGCGGTTATAGGCGTGCTGCCCGCTTTGGTAGGAAAAACGGTACACATACGGTTCGCCGCAGTCTGCATGTTCCGGAATCGCCAAAAGCTCGGTATCCCATGCCACATCTGTCTCCGACGGCTGATCCATCGCCTCGCCCATCCCGGTTGTGATTTTATCCCAATCCGTCTGCTGTGCCATCCGCAGCTGCTCTGCCTCTGCCTGCCCTGCTTCTGCCACACTCTGTTTTATCGCTATACTGCCGTCGATCCGCGGCATCCCAATCACGGTTTCATTCATTTTCAGCCAGTTCCAGGTCTTTGCAGGAAGCCGGTTGACTGTGATCGTCTGATTCTGTTTTGTCATAAGCTCCTCCTTTACCCGATGCTGCCCTTCATCTCAAGATCAATCAGATTGTTCATCTCCACCGCATACTCTAACGGCAGTTCCTTTGACACGTTGCTTGCAAAACCGCTGACAATCATCGACCGCGCTTCCTCCTCGCTGATACCGCGGGACATCAGATAGAACACGGCGTCGTCGCTGATGCGGCCGATTTTAGCCTCATGTCCGACATCCGCGTCTCCTGTGCGGATGTCCATCGCCGGAATGGTATCCGATCTTGAGATGTCATCGAGCATCAGCGACTGACAGGAAACTGCCGATTTGCTGCCGGCGGCTTCCTTTGTAATGCTCACGGAACTCCGGAACGTGCTGATACCGCCGTCCTTGGAGATCGACTTGGTGTTCATGTACGAGGAGGTATCCGGTGCGGCATGCACCACCTTTGCCCCGGTGTCCAGATTCTGACCTTTTCCGGCAAACGTGATGCCTGTGAACTCCATGTGCGCCCCTTTTCCCTTTAAGATACTCATCGGATAGAGATACGATACATGGGAGCCGAAGGAGCCGGACACCCACTCGATCCGTCCCCCCTCCTTGACCAGCGCCCGCTTGGTGTTCAGATTGTACATGTTTTTCGACCAGTTCTCGATCGTGGAATAGCGCAGTGTCGCGCCCTTCTCGACAAACAGTTCCACACAGCCCGCATGGAGGTTCGCCACATTGTATTTTGGTGCGGAACAGCCCTCGATAAAATGCAGATACGCCCCCTTATCCACGATGATGAGCGTGTGTTCAAACTGCCCTGCTCCCGGCGCATTGAGCCGGAAATAGGACTGCAGCGGAATCGTCACCGACACGCCCGGCGGCACATAGACAAACGATCCGCCTGACCAGACTGCTCCGTGCAGTGCGGCAAATTTGTGATCGTTCGGTTTGACCAGTTTCATAAAGTGGCTTTGCACCATATCCGCGTATTCGCCCTTTAACGCGCTCTCCATATCCGTGTAGACCACGCCCTGGGCTGCCACTTCTTCCCGCACATTGTGATACACCAGCTCCGAGTCATACTGCGCCCCGACACCTGCCAGCGACTTGCGCTCCGCCTGTGGGATACCGAGCCGCTCAAAGGTGTCCTTGATGTCCTGCGGCACATCCGACCACTTTGCCGTCATCTTTGTATTCGGCCGCACATACGTCACGATATGGCTCATATCCAGCCCCTCAATCGACGGTCCCCAGTCCGGCACCGGCATCTCATTGTAAATCTGCAGCGCCTGAAGCCGGAACAGTTCCATCCACGGCGGATCCTTTTTTTCACGGGAGATCTGCTCGACGATCGCCTCGGTCAGTCCCTCATCGACCTTGTAAGCATCCCGTTCCTCATCCTTCACATCGTATATGCTGCGGTCAATGTCTTCTACATATGTCTTCTCTTTCACCGCTCATCCTCTCCTTTTTGTGCCAGCTTCTCATACTCCTCGTAACCTTCGCGGTTGATCTTATCCACCAGCGATGCATCCCCGGATGCCACAATATGCCCGTTCACCATGATATGGGTTGCGTCCACATGAAGCGCGTCCAGGATGCGCGTGCTGTGCGTGATGATTAAAAGTGCGCCGTCCGGATTCTCCTTCTGGTACTCGCGGATTCCCTCGGACGCAAGCCGCACCGCATCCACGTCCAGCCCGGAGTCTGTCTCGTCTAAAATGGCAAGATCCGGTTTTAACATCATCAACTGCAGGATCTCGGATTTCTTTTTCTCACCGCCGGAAAATCCCACGTTTAAATCCCGCCCGGCGTAGGAGGGATCCATGTGCAGCACTTCCATTGCCGCTTTTAATTCTTTTCTGAAATTCCAGACACGCATTTTATTTCTGCCCTGCTCGCTCAATGCACTGCGGATAAAGCTCTCGAGGGAGAGTCCCGGCACCTCGAGCGGTTCCTGAAACGACAGGAACATTCCCGCCTTGGCGCGCTTGTCTGCCGCCTCCTCCGTGATGTCATTTCCCTTGAAAAGGATTTTTCCCTCTGTGACGCTGTATTTGGGATTGCCGGTCAGAACATACCCCAGTGTCGACTTTCCCGCACCGTTCGGTCCCATCAGCACATGCGTCTCTCCTTTTTTTATCGTAAGCCCGACCTCGTGCAGGATCACCTTGTCCTCCACGCGCGCCGTAAGCCCTTCTACCTGTAAAATCTGCTCTGCCATAGCTGCCTCCGTTTCTGAAGCGTTTTCTGCAGCCGGAATCCTCTTTCACGATTCCCTCCGCTGCCCTTTTGGCTTTCTTTGCGACGCTCCCACACATTTTTCATATCCTAGCTGCAAGGTAGGATATGATTCAACCACATTCTAGAACGAAACCGTTAAGAAAGCAAGAGTGAAATCGCTTCGCTATTGAGATTGTTTCTCAAATTCACAGAGGGCGTGCGATCGCATTCCGGATAGAAGCAGGCGGGGAAATTCGGATCGCACAATACGGAATTTCTAACCCTGCCGCTTTTTATATCTGCGATAATCCGTGTTTTTCCACGTTTTGAGCACTCCGCGGGTGTGTCCGCAGGCCGACAGACAATTTAAGGACTTTTGTGTGTTCCTTACATCACTAATGAACAAAACATAACCGCGCGAAGCCGATGTCTGAGTCGGCATCTGCCATGCTTTCAATAGCAGATGCCAACGAGTTTCGGTTCGCGCGGTTTTATATTGTCTGTGAAGCGGTGATGTTAGGAACACTAAAAAGTCCGCGTATTGTCTGCCGGCACGCTCTCTTCCGAATCTATGCCTCGGCAAAACGTGCGAATGAAAGTTCCGCTCCGTTTGCCACGCGGCTGCAGATATTGACTGCCCGGCTCATCACATCCGAAAACTGTCCATCCTTTGTGACGACAAACAGCATCCGCTCGTCCGCTTTGATCGAGACGTCCTCCACGTCAGCGATTTCTCTCATCTCCCGCTGTACTTCCCTGCTCTCATCCTCTGTCAGCTTTTTTGATAATCGATAATATCTTCCCATAATGCCATCCTTTCTGATCGTTGCATGTTTGGGGTTAGTTATATCTAATCCTGTTTTTATTATAGCACTGCGATCTGAAATGAAAACGGGGTTGCTGATAAGTTTTCTCATTATATCCGGCTCTGCCGCATCTTTTTCCCATATTCTGCACATACTGTGCCTGTCACAACACGGATTACCCGGTATATCAATAAAAATAGGAGAAATCAACATGGGAAATAATATGGAACTCGATTACGAAATGTTCTGCTACCAGTGTGAGCAGACTGCTAACCAGAAAGGCTGCACCAAGCTCGGTGTATGCGGAAAAACTCCCGAAGTCGCAAATCTGCAGGATCTTTTAATCTTTCAGATCAAGGGCATCAGCTGCTATGCCAGGCCTCTGATCGAAAAAGACACTCCTATGGATAAAAGTGTTGTCAGCTTCATCGAAAATGTGCTGTTTACCACACTTACGAACGTTAATTTTGACGCGGAAGTACATGTCGAACTTTTGCGCGAATCCCAGCGCATTAAAGAAGAACTCCGGGCTTACGCAGGCGCTCCCAGTCAGCCCACGCTTCACGCCACCTACGATCTTCCGCAGACCAAAACCGAGATGCTGCGCGACGCGCCCATCGCCGGTATCATGTATGACAAGTCGCTCGATCCAGACATCCGGTCCCTGCGTCAGACCGTTCTCTACGGACTCAAAGGCATCAGCGCCTACGGGCATCAGGCGAGAGAGCTCGGCTATTACAGCGATGAGGCGGATGATTTCTATATTCTCGCCCTGGAAGCCCTCACGGACGACCGGCTGTCGGTCGAGGAACTGATCCGCCTTACCATGCGCACCGGTGAGATGGCAATCGAAGTCATGAAAAAACTGGACGAAGCCAACACGGCCATCTATCAGAACCCAGCCCCGCAAAAAGTCAATGTCCACCTGAAAAAAGGTCCGTTTATCATCGTCTCCGGACACGATTTAAAAGACCTTGAAATGCTTTTAAAGCAGACGGAGGGAACCGGCATCCATATCTACACCCACGGAGAGATGCTTCCCTGTCACGGTTATCCGGGGCTGAACAAATATCCGCACCTCGCCGGGAATTTCGGCGGTGCCTGGCAGGATCAGCAGAAACAGTTCGACAATCTTCCCGGCTGTATTCTCATGACCACCAACTGCCTGATGCGCCCGCGCGACTCCTACAAAGACCGCATCTACAGCACAAATGTGGTCGGCTGGGACGGTGTGAAGCACATTGGCAAAAACGAGAACGGCGAAAAGGATTTTAGCGCCATCATAGAGCAGGCACTGGAACTCGGCGGCTATCCCGAAGACCAGGACGTACAGGAAATCCTCGTCGGCTTCGGTCACCACGCCACACTGGGCTATGCTGATGCGATCGTGGATGCCGTAAAATCCGGAAAACTGCGCCATTTCTTCCTCATCGGCGGCTGCGACGGAGCGCGCCCCGGACGCAACTATTACACCGAATTCGCCGAGATGGTTCCACAGGACTGCCTCATTATGACCCTCGCCTGCGGCAAGTACCGCTTCAACAAGCTGGACTTCGGGGAGGTGGCGGGTCTTCCGAGGCTCCTCGACATCGGACAGTGCAACGATGTCTACTCTGCCATCCGCATTGCCACAGCTCTCGCCGATGCATTTGGCACGGATGTCAACGGTCTTCCGCTCTCGCTTATTATTTCCTGGTATGAACAGAAAGCCGTCGCTGATCTTCTCGCTCTGTTAAGTCTCGGCATCCATGACATTTATCTCGGTCCCACTCTGCCCGCCTTTTTGAGTCCGAATGTCCTGCAGTACCTGACAGACACGTTCCACTTAAAATCCATCAGCAACGCCAGGGACGACATCCGCACCTGCCTCGGACAGGCAGTCTGATTTTTTCGGTTGTCCACAATGAACCAGGTGTGCGCCTGTATATGCGCATCACAATTTCCAGCTTCCCGCTTCTTTTCTGCCCGACACGAAATCTGCATAGATTCCCGGCTGGCCGATGAGTTCCTCATGCGTTCCGCGCTGTACAATGCCACCGTCGTTTACCACGAAAATCTGGTCGGCATGACGTACCGTTTTCAGCCGGTGTGCGATCATGATGATCGTCTTATCTCTGGTCAGCTCCTCGATTGCCCGCTGTAAGCGTTCTTCGTTCTCCGGATCGACATTCGCCGTTGCCTCGTCCAGAATGACGATCGGCGCGTCCTTTAGCATGGCTCTTGCAATCGAGATGCGCTGCTTCTCCCCGCCGGAGAGCGATGCGCCACCCTCACCGATGACCGTCTGATAGCCGTCCGGCAACGCCTCAATGAACTCGTCGCAGCACGCCTTCTTCGCCGCTGCCACAACCTCCTCGTGCGTTGCCTCCGGTCTGCCGAACTTGATATTGTTCTCGATAGTATCCGCAAACAGATACACATTCTGAAATACCATGCTGATCTGGTTCATGAGCGCTTCGAGCGTGTAGTCGCGCACATCTCTTCCGCCCACCGTGATGCTTCCGCCATCCACATCCCAGAATCTTGCGATCAGATTGCACAGCGTCGTCTTGCCGGAACCGGACGGTCCGATAAACGCCGCCGTCGTTTTGTCCGGAATCGTCAGATTGATTCCCTTCAGGATCTCCTTTTTCTCATAGGAAAAATGCACGTCGTGGAACGCAATCTCATGATGCTCCGGCGTGATGTCACTTCCCTTTTCATCCATCTGCGGGATCTCATCCATCCGGTTCGCCTGCTCGATGGAGCTGCTGACCAGACGCAGGACAGACAGACTGCTGCCCGCCGTCTGGATCTGCGCAAAGATCACAAACGACAGGATCGTAAACATCAGCGCACCTGTCATAGACAGCGTCCCATTCAGATAAAATACCACAGCCTCCACCATCATAAGCACACTGAAAAGCTGAATCACCAGCCCCTCCGCAATCGTGTACGGTGTAAAAAGCTGTTCCAGTTCCAGATTGCTGCTCCGGTTATACTCGAGTGCCTCCTGTATTCGTCTGTCGCCTCTTCCGACGAGGTTAAAGGACTTGATCACACTCATTCCCTGTACCTGCTCTAAGACGGCTGCGACAAGTTTCGCCTCGGATTCCTGCCGCCTCGGCGCCGACACCCTGGATTTTTTCTCCATCTTAGACACGATCAGCAGATACACAAACGTCCCTGCCACCACTAGCAGTCCCGCGCGCCAGTCATAGACGAGTACCATCACGTTAAAGACGATCGTGTTGATCATCCCCGCAAAAAGCCCGACCAGCACCATCGGCGCGATGGTTTCCACATTTTCGAGAACTGTCGTTGTGACACCGGTAATTTCGCCCAGACTGTTCTCATTAAAATAGCCCATCGGCACGCTCTTTAGCTGATTTCCGATTGCAATTCTCTTATTTCCCGCCATAAAATAACCCGCGTGGGTCTGCTCCAGCTGGGAAAATGTCTTCGTCGCCGCTTTTCCGATGATTCCTGCTGCAATGAGAAGCACCGTTTTCCACACAATGCCTTCCCCGCTGCCCTCGCCGGTCAGCGCCCGGACGGCAAGATAGACCGCCGCGATCTCAAACATCCCGAAGACGGCATTGATAAAACAAAACACGATCGACTTGTTGATGTTGTCACGTTCATCCCCGGCAAACTTCCAGATTTTCTGAAATGTCTCTAACATGTCTGATTCTCCTCCTTTACTCCCAGATGTGCCTGCCACATTTCCTTATAAAGCGCACTCTTCTGCAATAATTCCTCGTGGGTACCGCTTGCCGCAAGCGTTCCGTCCTGAATCAGAAGGATCTGATCGGCGCCTGTGATCGTGGAAAGCCTGTGTGCGATCACAATGACGGTCTTGCCGGCCACCAGCTTCGTCACTGCGCGCTGCACCTTCGTCTCATTCTCCGGATCCATGTAGGCGGTCGCCTCGTCCAAAATCACAATCGGCGCATCTTTTAACATCGCGCGCGCAATCGCAATCCGCTGCCGCTCACCGCCAGAGAGATGTGCACCTCCTCCTCCGACTCTCGTGTCATACCCGTTCTCCAATCCGCGGATGAACTCGTCACATCCGGCCGCCTTTGCAACCGTCTCTACCTCCCGATCGGTTGCCTCCACGCGTCCCATGCGGATGTTTTCCCGGATCGTATCATCAAACAGGTAATTATCCTGCGTGACAAACGCCACCTGGTCGTAGAGCTGTGTCAGAGGGATCTCACGCTCATCCACACCGCCGAGCATGATTTTTCCCTGATTCACATCCCAGAAACCGGCAATCAGTTTGGCAATCGTGGATTTTCCTCCACCGGACGGTCCGACTAACGCCGTCATGGTTCCCATCGGAATCTTTAAGCTGATGTCATGAAGAATCTCTTTTTCCTCATGATAGCCGAAGGATACATGCTCCATCACAATCTCACTGCCAAAAAGTTCCGCCGGCTTTTCCCCGTGCTGCTGTTCTTCCGCCTTTAAAATGCCATCGACATTCGCCACGGTCGTCCCGACCTTCGCAAGACTGTCGACAAAACTCATTGCCGCCAAAAGCGGTCCCACGATTCCCATCGACAGAATGATGATGGTGAGAAAAGCCTCCGCGCTCAGACTTCCGTTCCGGTAAAATATCCAGCCGAACGGCAGGATTGTAATCAGCGTCGCCGGTGCGATCGCATACCCTAACGACATCTGGAACTGGCAGCGTTTCATCCACTGATAATAGTAGGAGGCATTGGCAAGTACCCGGTCGCGGAATTTTGCGTAGGAATTCTTTCCCTGGTTGAAGGCTTTGATGACCTCAATACCTCCTATGTACTCCACGATCGTCTCATTCATCTCCTGCGTCGTCCTGACTGCATCATTCCAGTCTTTCTCATAACTGCCCATGATGCTCATCACGCAGAGCAGTCCGACCGGGATGGAGATGAGTGAAAGCAGTCCCATTCTCCAGTCCAGCACAAACAGATAGATGAGGATGAGTACGGGGCCAAGCAGATTGGACGTCATTTCCGGCAGCAGATGCGCCAGTGTGGTCTCCATGCCGTCCACCTGATCTACAATGATCTGCTTTAACTTGCCGCTGGAGGTGTCCATCACCGTTCCGAGCGGCAATCTTGGCAGTTTTTCTAAAATTTTCTGGCGGATCTCCTTCAACACCGCAAACGTCGCCGCGTGAGACAGACTCAGCGCGAACGTGTACAACAATGTCTTTGCGGCATATCCCGCCATCGCCGCACCTCCCCAGATCAGATACACGGAGAGATCCCGCTCCCCGCTCATCAGAAGGGCGACCATCTTTGCCGCTGCAAAATAGGGCACCATTCCGCCGATCACACCGACCGCCGCAAGCACAATGGCGCCGATGAGCCTGCCATGCTCTTTTTCTCCAAGCTCCCAGATCCGGAGCAGTGGACTCTGCTGCTTCATAATACTTCCTCTCTTTCCGCCGTTTTCCGGCATTTTGTTAGTGTTCACTAACCCATGGATTTATTTTAAGGCTGCCAGAAAGGGTTCCTCTATGGCAGCCCCAAAATGCAATTTCCTGCCAGTTATAAATATTTTTCCGGATGAAAAATGGTGTCAAATCCGGCAAAATGATAAACCTCGAGCATATGGATATATTTTTTTGCCTGCGCGCGGCTCATGTCATGGCGCACCACCTCAAACATCCCGTTGAAATACGCCGTCCCGATCATATGGATAAAGTCTTCCGTGACCAGACCGGATCTGATGCTCTCACAGCCGATGGAATCCATATACCGGTAGGTGTACTCCACCTCATACTCCATCAGTTCATCGATAAAGTGCTCGTATTTTGTTCCCGCCGAGCAACAGACGATCAGCTTGAATTCCTCAAAATGCTCATACAGGTAATCGACCAGTGTGTCGATAGCGCCGGAGCTGTAACTGTACACCGTCTCTTCCTTGACCGCCGGTTCATAGCCGTCAAACTCCTCCTGCGTGGCAAGGAACATTTTCCGCATTCCTTCCGCCGCCGTCCCGACAATCGCCTCGAACAGCCCCTGCTTGTCGCCGAATCTCGTGTAGATCGATCCCGTCGTCGTCTGCGCCTCCGACGCGATCACGCGCAGGGACGCCTCCGCAAATCCCATCTGCAGAAACTCTTTTTTTGCACACGCGAGAATGCGCTCATAGACTCCCTCTATCTGCTTTGCCATCGAATTCCTCCTCTGCGCCAGCTGCCCTCTTTTGCGGGCAGTTATTCTACAGGTAATTTCCTGCAAGCAAAAAGCGCATATTCATAACGATGTTATAAAACACTGTTATGAATATACGCCACCTGACCTTTCCCGTCAATATTAAACGGGATTGTTGAATTATTTTATCATTTTGTACGTTTATCAGGATCTCCTCTGCCGCTACAGCGTCTCGCCCTCTAAGTACCGGTGGGATAAAATCCGCTGACTGTCTCCTGTCATCTGCTCCACTTCCGGGTCAGCGTCTATCATGGCAAAAAGCATCTCAACGGCACTTTTTGCCACCTCATCCACCACATTGGAGATCGTGGAAAGCTGCGGTGTCACATATGCCAGCGTATCGATATTGTCAAATCCGGTAATGCCGTAATCCACCGGCGCTTTTCTTTTTGCCCGCTTCTGATCCTTCATGATCTCAAGTGCATACTCATCTGCGGTACAGACAAACGCCGTCCGCTTTCCTTCTTTTAATATGGCATCCACTTTCTGCAGGTAATCCCAGGAGAGAATACACTCCGGCCGGAGCGCGGGATAGCGTTTCATCTCTTCCTCATACCCCAGCAGACGCTCCTTGTGAACATACAGATTCTGCCGGTTTTTTGTATCTAACGGCGGGCAGACAAACACGATGCGCTCATAGCCCTTCTCTGCCGCTCTCTGCACTGCCTCTCGCACTGCTGCCCGCTGGTCGATCCCAACAAACGGGATGCCGTCCGCAATCCGGTTATCCACAGAGACAATCGGGCGGTGCAGGGACTCCAGGAATGTCCGGTACGCCTCCCCCTCGTTGACCGAGGAGAGGATGATCCCGTCAACCCGGTAATCCGCAAGTCTTGTCAGCTGCTCGCGCTCCGTCCCGGCATCCCCGCTGTGCAGCGTGATGTTGACGCCGTAGCCGCGGGCATATGCCTCCGTGCTGATCGTCGAGAGCATCTGGGCAAAATAGCGGTTCTTCACGTCCAGCACGACGACACCGATGTTGTACGTCTGTCCCTTAGCCAGTCCGGTGGCAAGGAGATCCGGCCGGTAGCCGTGTTCCTTTGCCACCTGAAGGATCATCTCCTTTGTCTCCGGCTTAATCCGCCCGGTTCCATTTAATGCCCGGTGTATCGTTGTTCTGGAAACGCCGCATAACTGCGCCAGATCTTTTGTCGTGATCGCCATATTTTCCTGCTCCCCGTTTTCTTTCTTTTCAAAAAACTTTCTTCTATTTTAATCGAATCTGAACCATTTGAAAAGAGAGAGGTACAAGTTCCACTGAAATTTCGTTTCCGCTGCAGGAGGCGTTTTCCAGTTCCACAGGTGTTACACAGTCATGTTCCTTTTGATTTGTCGCTTTCTTATCCTCGTGAAACAGTGCAATACTTTTTAAAACCGCCTCCGTCTCCATGCCCTGTAAAGAAACGGTCACCTCGGCACTCTCCTCCATGCGGTTTACAAAGAAAGCCGTCACTTCATGCTTTTGCCCGTCATAGACGAGCACATGATCCACACAGGGTACCGTCTCAAACGTGCTGCACGCGTAGGTGTCTCCCGTATACCGTGTATCTAACGTCACGCCGTGCGCATACTTCGCCATCAGGGCAAACGGATAATACACCGGCTGCACCCACACACCGCCGTCCTCCTCTGTCATAATGCAGGAGCTGATATTCGTAAGAAGCGACTGGCAGGCGATCTTCACACGATCCGCCCGTTTTATGAAATTCATCAGCATACTTGCAAACAGAAGCGCATCCTCCATGGTATAGATCTGCTCGCTGATCGCGGGTGCCGTCTGCCACGGTGCATCCTCCACCGATTTCTGCACCTGCACGTCGCTCATCGACCAGACGCCCCACTCATCAAAACAGATGTTGATCTTATGTGACATTTTCTTTTTTACCCTCACATAGTCGCAGATGTTTAAGACCGTCTCGATATAGCGCTCCATATCCAGCGACTGTGCCAGGAACTCTGACGTGCCCTTCTCCTGTCCCCCGTAATACTGGTGCAGGGAAATGTAATCGAGGCAGGGATAACAATGTTCCAGTACGGTCTGTTCCCAGTCACCGAACGTCGGATTCGTGGACATCGAACTTCCGCACGCCACCAGTTCGATGGATGGATCTAAGATTTTCATTGCCTTTCCGGTCTCATAGGCGATCCTGCCGTATTCCTCCGCCGTCTTATGCCCGATCTGCCAGTCTCCATCCATCTCATTGCCCAGACACCAGGTCCGGATGCCGTACGGCTTTTCATGTCCATTTGCCGCCCGGAGATCACTGTAGTATGTGCCGGTCTTCATATTACAATATTCCAGCACCGCAAGCGCTTCCTCGATTCCCTTGGTTCCAAGATTCACTGCATAGATCGGTGCAACCTCTGCCGCGTCCGCCCACTTCATAAATTCATCCAGACCGACCTCGTTTGTCTCAATACTTTTCCACGCCAGATCCCGCTTCCTCGGGCGTTTCTCCACAGGTCCGATCCCGTCCCGCCAGTCATAGTTGGAGACAAAATTGCCCCCAGGATAGCGCACCGCCGTGACCCCCATCTGCCTTACCTTCTGCAGCACATCGCCCCGGAATCCGTTTTCATCTGCAGTCTTATGCGACGGCTCGTAGATGCCGGTGTACACCACTCTTCCCATGTGCTCCACGAAGGAGCCGTAGATACGGTCGTCAATCCTGCCTTTTGTAAATGCCGTATCAGCTTTAATTGTTACATGTCTCATCTTCTCTCTCCTCTGCCTCTATTCTTTCATTCCCGATGTTGCGATTCCTTCCATGAAAAACTTCTGTCCGAACAAAAACAGCAGTAACAGCGGCAGAATCGCAATCACCGTAGCAGCAAGTGTCGGACCATATTTAATCGAATTACTTCCAACCAGAATTGCAAGTCCTGCTGACAGCGTCCGCATTTCCACCGAACTTGTCAGCATCATCGGATAAAGCAGATCGTTCCAGTTATTCATGAAATGATAGATTCCCAGTGTCACAAGTGCCGGCTTTGCAAGCGGCAGAATGATTTTCAGATATATTTTCCACTCTCCCATACCATCAATTTTCGCAGCCTCATCCAGCGATTTCGGTATGCCCGAGAAGAAGGAGGTCAGCATGAAAATACCGTAGGCACTCGCTGCGCGTGGCAGAATCAGTCCTAAGAACGTATTTAAAATTCCAAGCTTATATTCTTCCATATAGAGTGGAATCATCACCACCTGAAACGGAATCATCATCGTGAGCAGGATGATTCCAAAGAGCAGTTTTCTTCCTGTAAATTTCATTCTGGCAAACGCATATGCTGCCATAGAATCAAAAAACAGACTGATGATGGTGACGCCGCCTGCGAACACAACCGTGTTAAGCAGCATTCTGGCAATCGGGAGCACTTTCCACACATAGGCAAACTGTGTTGTGACCCACTCCGTCGGGAAAAAGATTGGCGGCCACTTGATGACGTCCGCATCCGACTTGAAGGCGGATACGCCGAGCCATAACAGTGGAAGCAGCACCAGCGCTGCAAACAGCAGAAGTACCAATGTTCCGATCACCCGCTGCGCACTTATTTTTCTCATGTCTCGTCACCTCCCTGGGGGAAAGCATATTTTCTTAAGATCACGGTTATAATCGCAATCATGCAGAACAGATAGACGGCGATTGCTGACGCATATCCGAGATCATACGGCGCTGTCTGAAATCCCCTGTTGTAGATATAACCCACGAGCGTCTCGGTCGCGTACTGCGGGCCGCCTCCCGTCATGACGTAGATCTGATCGAATACCTGCAGCGCCATAATTAACGTCGTCACCACGCAAAAACCGATCGTGTCACGGATGCCCGGTATCGTGACATAGAAAAATTTCTGCAGCCCGGTCGCGCCGTCAATCTCCGCCGCCTCATATAACGACTCAGAGACGCCGAGCGCCGCCGCCGAAAGGATGGTAAGCGTATATCCGAACCCTTTCCACACCGTAACAAAAATCACCGTAGGCATCGCCCATGTCGTGCTTGAGAGCATGTTTGGCATCGTGATACCGATTTTTCCAAGCAGATATGGCAGCATTCCGTAGTGCGTATTGAGCAGCATCGACCACATGATGCTGACTGCCGTCATAGAACACACATAGGGCAGATAAAATACGGTTCTCAAAAGCTTGTGCAGTTTTGTATTGCGCAGCATAAACATGAGCAGCAACGCCACGATCATCTGGAGGGGCACCTCAAGCAGTGCGAAATAAAATGTATGAAACGTAGCATTTGCCACACGCTCATCCTGAAACATTTTGATGTAGTTGGCAATTCCGGCGAACGAGATATTTTTCATATAAATATCAATATTCATCAGACTGATCCCGATCGCTCCCGCCAGCGGTATAAATACAAATACGGTAAGTATGAGCAGGGAAGGCGCGATAAACGCATACGCCTTCACCTGATGCTCCATACGGTGTTGTCTCTTTTTTACTTTCATAATTTCCATCCTTTACGGCTTGCAGCTATTTTTGCGTCAGTGACCGTCAGACATCAGTCGGAGATCACCGCGTCCAGCGCGTCCGAAGCCTCCTGTACACTCTGCGTCACGTCTGCCCCGGATAAAATTTTCTCCATCATCGGTTTCATGACATCATTGTCAATCATGCTTCCGCATTCCAGTCCCAGATGCCAGTCACGTCCGATCTCGGATGCCTTGGATACTGCACTTAAGATCTCGTTGTTCTGAATGTCCGCATCCTCAAGAACAGAGTAAGACCATACCGGGAAGCCGTTCCGGTTCGACCACTCTTTTAACACATCATCAGACAGCCAGTATGCCATAAATTTATACACTGCCTCTTTGGTCTGTTCGTCGGCCCCCTTCGTCAGCATGTAAGAGCATCCGCCCTCCGGGGAGTACGCGCCGTCGCTTCCGCCCGGGATCGCCGTGATTCCATAATTCAACCCAAGCTGTGTCAACCCGTTGATGTTCCATGGACCGCTGGTATACATTGCAAGCTGGCCGGACTGGAACATCGTGTCCGCATCCGCTGCGGTGAGTCCCTCCGGGGATACCCCATCCTCCGTCGCAAGCTTCTGAATCCACTCCAGGGTTGCAATATTTTCTTCGGAATTTAAAAGGTTCTGTGTTGCATCCTCATTGATGACATCTCCGCCGTTCGCCCACAGGTACTCGCAGTAATAACCGTAATCGGTCGGAAGTCCCAGTCCATACTGGTTCTTAGACGGATCGGTGCAGGCGATCGCCGCCTCGCGCAATTCATCGAGCGTGGTCGGCGGGTTCTCCGGATCAAGACCTGCCTCCGTGAAAAGATCCTTGTTGTAATACAGATACTGCACATTGTACTGCATTGGTACGCCGTAGAGCGCATCGTCTATGTAGGATTTTGCAAGTACATTTTCATAGAAATTACTCTTGTCAATGCCCATCGTATCCCAGAAATCGCTGATATCCTCGATCAGTCCATTCTCCTCATACTGATGAAGATACTCAATGCCCACCAGCACAAACGACGGTCCTGTACCGGTCGATACTGCCGTTGCAAATTTTGTCTGCAAGGTATCATTGTCCATAATATCAATCTGCACCGTAATATTGTCCGTATTGGTTTCATTGTAGTTGTCGATGATTTCACGCAGCACATCTCCGTCTGATCCGGTAAATGGTGCCCACACAGTCAATGTGATTCCTTCTCCCGCAGCACTTCCGCTGTCTTTTTCTGTCTTTGCTGCCTCTGTTGCCGTGCCTGCACTCCCCTGTGCATCCGCTGTCTGGCTGTCTGCTGCTGTGCTGCCGCACCCTGCAAACATGGTCGCTGCCATTGTCATTGCCAGTAATCCCGCCATTGCTCTTCTTTTCATGTTATCCTCCATTCTGCAGACACTTTGTGTCGAGGCAACCGCAGATGCAACCTCTGATTTGCACGGGCAATGAATCTGCACCCGTAACGTGTCTTCCATCTCGTTTGCTCTGCGATAAGGGCTCATTTTGTGGTGTCTGCCGCATCAAACAGCCCTGTGCAAAATGCAGTATCATCCGCATTTTTGCACTACTTCCTCCCCATACATTGTTTCGTTGTGATTTTTTCTGTTTTGCGTACACGTGTACATTTTTGTGTAAAAATATCGTCCGCGCATTTGCGGACGCGTGTACTCAACACACTATTTATTATAGCAACAGCATAGTTTCTGTCAATTATATATTTTTCATGTATTTGGTCTATAAATTTTGTGAAATATTACTGATACGGAACGCTCACAAATCGCCAGACACTTCTACGCTCCCCTGACATCCTCCCGCACCTCATAATATCCCTGTGGATAGTGACATGCCGGGCACATCTTCGGTGCACTGGTTCCAACCACAATATGTCCGCAGTTCCGGCACTCCCACACTTTCACACTGCTTTTCTCAAATACCGCATGTTCCTGCACATTCCGAAGCAGTTCCCGGTAGCGTTCTTCATGCATTTTCTCAATCGCTCCGACCATGCGAAATCGCGCTGCAAGCGCCGCAAAGCCTTCCTGCTCCGCCGTTTTTGCAAAATCCTCATACATGTCTGTCCACTCATAGTTCTCCCCGTGGGCTGCGGCATCCAGATTCTTTCCCGTATCGCCGATCAGTCCCAATTCCTCGCCCCACATCTGCGCATGTGCGCGCTCGTTATCCGCCGTCTTCTCAAAAATCGCGGCAATCTGCTCATAGCCTTCCTTTTTTGCGATCTCCGCAAAAAAAGTATAGCTGTTTCTCGCCTGCGACTCCCCTGCAAATGCTGCTTTCAAATTCTTTTCCGTCTGTGTTCCTGCATACTTGTTCATAGAATCCTCCATTTTTTCACACGATCTCTCGCTCTAACTCTTTGCTCCAACTTCTGGCTTCAACTTATTGTTCTTGCCTTGCCTTATTACCCAGTATGCCCGATCCATCAAAATTTATTTATCCTGCCGGTAACCTTTTGACGGCTTTTTTCTATTCCCACAAACCTGTTCTTCAAATATTTCTGGGGTCTTCCCTGCCTGCATAGCAATGTGCGGGTCTGACACGGCTTTTTTTCTCTCTCAGACCCGCAATAGCATATTTTTTTGCGTTATGTAAACTTGTTTTCCTCCTGTTCGGGTCTGATTCGTGAAAATCAACTTTCCAGACCCGTTTTTTCTGATTTTTCGGGTCTGGCGCGGCTTTTTCTCTCTCCCAGACCCGCAAGAGCTGATTTTTCGTTTCTTTTTCCCTCTTGCAATGGCATTTTCGGGTCCCGCAAGTCTTTTTTCCTTCTGCGGACCCGCAATAAGACTGACAAGCTCCTCCGTACTTCCATTGACCCGAAAAAAGCAAAAAACAGGTCATCTATCAAACTGGAAAAAATGCATCCAATAGACTGGGAAAAATTTGCACCTGGCAGGCAGAAAAAACAGCCGGCGCATTCTGCGCCGGCTGTCCGTACATTTCCCATTTCAAAGTTTTATTTTTTCTGCAGACTTCTTTTCTTTCTGCACTGTGGCTGTCTGCACTGCCGCCACGCCAAGTCCAAAAACGATCCGCTATCCCGATCCGGGCTCACTCCCTAAGATCAGCGCTTTACATTGAATGCCGTCATGCCGGGATATACCGCAGCATCGCCCAGCTCCTCCTCGATGCGCAGAAGCTGGTTGTATTTTGCCACACGCTCGGTTCTGCTCGGTGCGCCGGTCTTGATCTGGCAGGTGTTTAATGCCACCGCAAGATCTGCGATCGTCGTGTCCTCCGTCTCGCCGGAGCGGTGGGAGGAAATTGCCGTATAGCCTGCCTTATGTGCCATCTTGATTGCCTCCAGTGTCTCTGACACAGAGCCGATCTGATTTAATTTAATCAGGATTGCATTTCCGCAGCCATTGTCAATTCCCTTCTTGAGACGCTCGGTGTTCGTTACAAAAAGATCGTCGCCGACAAGCTGCACCTTATCGCCCAGCTCCTTCGTCAGCTTCTGCCAGCCTTCCCAGTCCTCCTCATCCAACGCATCCTCGATGGAAATAATCGGATACTTCTCCACCAGCTTCTTCCAGTGCTCGATCAGTTCCTCGGAAGTAAACTTTGTACCTGCCTTCGGCAATATGTACTCACCCTTCTTTGTGCCTTTCCACTCGGAGGACGCCGCATCCATGGCAATCATGAAATCTTTGCCCGGCTCATAGCCCGCATTTTTCACTGCCTGTAAAATGTACTCGATCGCTTCCTCATCGCTGGCAAGATCCGGTGCAAAACCACCCTCATCGCCGACGGAGGTTGCAAGACCTTTGCTCTTTAACAGCGCTGCCAGTGCATGGAATACCTCTGCACACCAGCGGAGCGCCTCTTTGAAGCTTGCCGCGCCGACCGGCATAATCATGAACTCCTGCACATCCACCGTATTGGCTGCATGCGCGCCGCCATTTAAAATATTCATCATCGGAACCGGAAGTCTGTTGCCGGAGATTCCGCCAAGGAAACGGTACAGCGGGATATCCAGTGCGATCGCCGCCGCTCTTGCCGCTGCAATTGATACCGCAAGGATGGCGTTTGCGCCAAGCTTTGACTTGTCCTTCGTTCCATCCGCAGCAATCATTGCCGCATCCAGCGCGTAAATATCGCTTGCGTCCATGCCGCAGATCGTATCGCTGATGATCGTATTGATATTTTCTACTGCCTTTGTGACACCCTTTCCAAGGTATCTCGCTTTATCTCCATCACGAAGCTCCAGTGCCTCAAACTCTCCCGTCGAAGCGCCTGACGGTGCCATGCCTCTTCCCACGGTGCCATCCGCAAGTGTGACCTCCGCCTCAACGGTAGGATTGCCTCTGGAATCCAGTATCTCTCTTCCGATTACCTTTTCAATCTCCAAAAAATTCATGCTTCGTTCTCCTTCCCTCTCGCCATCCGGACTCCGTCTTCCGGAAAACACACCGGAAGGCGTTCGTTACATAGGATGGAACGCGTCCCGGTGCAGCTGTTTTCCGGCAGGAAACGGATTCAGCAGCTCCGCACCTGTAAGAAGTCCTAAAATGATTTACACTATAGTTAGTTGCACCTAACTGTCGTCATTATAACGGTTGGAGAAAAAGATTGCAACCCCGGATGATGATACTTTTTCTCATTGCGGATTCTCCGCCGGATAAGAACGCCCTTTCCCTTACTGCACCGCTGCTCCGTCGTGCGTCATCATCTGCCAGCCCTCCGCACGCTCTCTCGCCTCGATAAATCTGCGGTAGGTTCCCTCTTTTTTAAGCAGTTCCTGATGCGTACCGCACTCAGCGATCCTACCGTCTGCCACCACAAGGATCTGGTCGGCATTCTCGATTGTCGCCAGCCGGTGCGCGATCGTGATGATCGTCTTGCCCCTGGTCAATTCCGATAGGGCCGCCTGGATCAGATGCTCGTTCTCCGGATCGACGCTCGCTGTCGCCTCATCCAGAATGATGATCGGCGCGTCCTTTAACATCGCGCGTGCGATGGAAAGCCGCTGCTTCTGCCCTCCGGAAAGCGTGTCGCCGCCCTCTCCGATCATCGTGTCATAGCCCTGCGGCAGTTCCATAATGAAATCATGGCACTGTGCCGCGCGCGCTGCGGCGATCATCTCCTCCTCGGTGGCATCCGGTTTTCCAAAACAGATATTGGCGCGGATGGTATCGTGGAACAGATACACATTCTGAAATACCATCGCCATATTGGACAGCAGGCTGTCGCAGGTAAATTCCCTGACGTCGTGTCCGCCCACCGTGATGCTGCCGCTGTTCACATCGTAAAAACGCGCGAGCAGGTTGCAGATCGTCGTCTTGCCGGAACCGCTCGGTCCCACAATCGCCGTCGTCGTGTGCTCCGGAATCCGAAAGCTTACTCCCTTTAAGATCGTTCGGCTGTCATACCCAAAGCTCACATCTGAAAATGCAATATCATAATTTGTAAGCGGAATATCCATTCCGTTCTCATCGATAAAATGATCCTGCTTTAATTCGTCAAGCTGATCCATCGCCTCGTCGATCACACCGAGGACATGCGCGCTGTCGCTGATCGGCTCTAAGCTGCCAAAAATTCCAAAAGAGAAAAAGACAAACATCAGCATCACCGGGAACTCCATCTCTCCCCGGAAGCCGAGAAAACACGCCTCTGCCGCCAGCGCCACCGACGCGCATTTTAGGGCGAGCAGATGCAGACAGTTTGCAGGCGTAAAGCCCCACTCAATGGCGAGGCGGATGTTCCTGCTGTCGCGGCACGCCTTTTGCATCGCCTCCATGGACGCCCCACTCTTGCCAAACGACTTCACCACGGAGATTCCGCGCGCATACTCGAGCACCGCCCCGGCAAGATTTCTTCCCGCCTCCGCCTCAGCGGGCGCATGCTTCACGCTGTGCTTCGACACCAGAAGCAGACACAGAAACGACGCAAACGCACCTGCCAGCGCAATCAGAGACACCACCGGGTTAAAAAACAGCAGAAACAGAAAGATACACAAAAAGTTCAGATAGCCGCCCACAAAATTGTCAATCATGCGGATTCCCATGCTCTCTAACGTTCCCAGCCCCGTTGTGATGGAATTTAAAATATTTCCCGTATTCATCTGCGCAAAATAGCCGAGCGACACGCGTTTTAGGGCATCTCCGACCGCCAGTCTGTCCCTTGCGATCAGCTCATAACTGATTGCCTCCTGGCACCGCGCCCGCAGATAGTCAAACAAGAACCGCAGAAAGACAAACACCGCCATGATAACAAGGCTCTTCCAGATCCACGCGCGTTCAAACGTCCCGGCGCCGCGCCCGGCATCTAAGAGCATTCCGATGGTGTACGCTGCCACCATGACCGGCATTGCCGCGAACCAGTAGGAAAAGAACGAGGAAATAAAACCCAGATATAATTTTCCTTTAAATTCCCCGCACCAGTCGATGATGCGCTTCACTGTCTTAAACATAGGACACATCCTCCTTTCTGCCCTGGGATACCGCCCAGTGCTTTGCCCCGATATGAAGCTTCCACATCTTCTGATACAGCGGGCAGTTCACAAGCAGTTCCTCCTGTGTTCCCTTTGCCAGAATCTCTCCTGCCTGCAGCACGACAATCTGATCCGCCGTCTGAATCGTCGACAGCCGGTGCGCAATCACAAGCAGCGTCTTTCCTTTTGTGAGCGCCGCAATGCTCTGCTGCAGTTTTTCCTCGTTCTCCGGATCCGTAAATGCCGTCGCCTCGTCCATAATCACAATCGGCGCATTTTTTAACATCATGCGCGCGATCGCCACGCGCTGCTTCTCACCGCCGGAGAGCCGCTTTCCTGCCTCCCCCGCCGGCGTGTCATAACCCTGCGGCAGTTTCAGGATAAACTCCTCGCACTGCGCCGCGCGCGCCGCCGCTTTCACTTCCTCGTCCGACGCTGCCGGATTGCCGAGCCGGATATTTTCCAGAATCGAGCAGCGGAACAGGAAATTATCCTGCGTCACAAAGCTGACATGCTCTGCGAGCTGTTCCACCGGAATCCTGTGGATATCCACACCGCCGATGCAGATTGTCCCCTCCGTCACATCCCAGAAACGCGCAATCAGTTTCGCCACGGTGGATTTTCCGCCTCCGGACGGCCCCACAAGCGCCGTATAGCTTCCCTCCGGGAGTGTCAGATCAATGCCGTGCAGCACTTCGTCCTTTTTCTCCCCGCTGTAGGAAAAATGCACGTTTTTCAGCTCGACATCGTGATGTTTTATCGCAGTCTCGCACTCCGGTTCTGGAAGCCCCGTCATGGTAAGGTAGGCGTTGAGCTGTTCTACCGTCATCTTCATCTGACGGGTATTTTCGGAAAACACTTCGAGCTTTGCCAGCGATCCGACCATCGACATCGAGAGCATCACTGCAAGCGCCGCCTGTGCACCGGTAATGCTGCCACGGTCCGCCAGATACAGGCTGGCCGGAAGCGTCCCGAGCAGTGTGGACGGGAACAGGGCAAATGCCAGCTTCATCGTCACCCATGTGGAGGAAAGCCACTTCACCACAAACGTTCTGAAATCCGTGATTGCCTTCGCATATTTTTCATAGGACACACCCGCACGTCCGAACGCCTTGATGACCTCGATTCCCTCTATGTATTCCACGATGGCGCTGTTCATGCGCTCGTTCGACTCATTGTAGATCTCAAAGCTTTTTCCGCTGATGATAAACGTGAGCACCATGCACACCATGGCGAGCGGTAGCGTCACAAGCGAGGCAAGCGCCACCCGCCAGTCCAGTACCGCAAGCGCCGCCAGACTGACCACCGGAAGCACCAGATGTCCGGCTCCCTCCGGGATCATGTGAGCGAGCGGCGGCTCCATATTCTCGATCTTGTCTACCATGACCGCTTTGATCTCCCCGATCGAGTGCGCCTGCACTTCCCCGAGCGGGGCATGCAAAAACCGGTCTGCCACGCGAAGTCTGAGCTGCTCTAAAATGTGATAGGCAACCGAGTGCGCCAGTCCCGTGGACCATCCGAAGCAGAGAATTTTTACCGCATAAAAAGCGAGCGCCGCAAGACACCAGTATGCAATCACACTCTCCGTCACCGTCCCGTTCACAAATGCCTCAATGACGCGGTACAGGCAGAAATACGGCAGAATCCCCGCCACGATGCTGACCACTGAAAGCAGCACGGAAAGTGCCAGTTTTCCTCTTCTCCCCTCCGTGTAGGAGAACACAATCGAAAGCCATCCCTTTTTTTCTGTTTTATCTACTTTTTCCACATAAATCTCCTTTCTCTGATGCCGCCAGGTGCCGCAGTTCTCCTGCCAGGTCCGCCATTTCCATTTCCATATCCCCGGCATCTCCCCGGCATCCGTCTTTACCGGATTGCGTTCCGGTACTCCACCGGTGACATCTGCATCACTCTCTTAAATGCCATGGCAAACTTGCTCGGGCTGTCGTAGCCGACCATCCCCGCAATCTCTGCCACATTTTTTTCCCTGTCCTCCCGAAGCAGTACCGCCGCACGGTTCATGCGGTATTTTAACAGCCAGTCTCCGATGGAAGTTCCGTACACGGACTTAAAACACTGTTTCATGCCGGTCTGTGGAATGTCAAACCGCTCCGACAGCTCCCTCTGGGTGATGTTCTCATCCATGTGTTCTGTCAGATAGTGTCCGATCGCCTTGACTTTCTCCACCTGCGTCCGGTAAAAGTACGCCGGTTCGTCAATGCGCCGGGGAAGCTCCGCCGCCTCCAGAAACAGCAAAAGTTCCATCACTTTTAACTTGAAATACGGAATTCTGATCTGCTCCGGAACCGCATAGAGTTCTCCGAAAATATGCTCGACCATCGGATGTCCGTGCAGCACTCTCGGATATTTTCCCTCGCAGAATTTCCGGCAGATGGCCGCGGCGCTCACTGGGAACCCCTTCATCTGCGCGGCAAGTCCCGCATCCGCGGTTTCCAGATCAAAACAGATCATGGCTCCGTGGTAATGTGCCAGCGGAAATTCAAAATGTCCCGTATGCGTCAGGCGGCGGTCCAGCTTTAAATCTCCCGCCTCCACATAGGCGTAGGCATCCTCATCCGCCACATACTGCATCCGCCCCTCCCTGCAATGGTCGATACAAAAAACATGCTTCTGCGGCACAAATTCCGAATCAAAATAATCCATATGAAAATCGTTGAACCCGAGCATGACACCCGGGAACAATTCATACATCGCAATCGTTCCCTCGCCGGTGGCATTTTCCATCCGAAAGACACTGCATCCTTCGCTCTTCGCCAGACACTGCATCTGCTCCTCATTCCGGTAAGTCTCCATCGTCTCTCTCCTTTTTACCGTGTGCGGCACGGCTGCCCTCTGCGTCAGAACAGGAATACCATAACAAACAGCAACTCATAAAATACGCCCTGCCCGGGATTCCTCATAAATAAAGCTCCGGTTTCACACCTTCGCACCTATTCATTAAACGGAATACCCCAGACAGGGCGCTCTATCCAGACATCCTTTTCCTCCTCTTCTGGTTAGTTCTTTCTAACACGTTTTTATCCTAACGGAGAACGGAGAAAAAATCTGTCCCATTTCGTCGTTTTTGTCCCGATTGGACAACATCATGTCCGGATGTCTTAATCTATCCTTTTTCTTACTTTTCGTGACGGAATGCGAAAAAAAGTCCCTTCTTTTCGTAAGGTTCTCTCGTCACAGTTCCTATCTCATAGCCTGTCTTGTCAATGACTTCCTTTAACTTTGCATCATCGATGTCCTGTTCGGTCAGAATGACTGTCTCCCCTTTTGCATGGGAAGAGGTTACCTTCTTCACCGGAAACGCATCTCTCACTGCCTCATTCACATGTGCCTCGCACATTCCGCACTGCATGCCATCCACTTTTACCACAATTTTTTCCATTGCTGTTCTTCCTCCGTATTATTTCTGTCTGCATATATCCTCTATCAGTTCCACCCACTCCTTCGGGTGCACTGCAAGAAGTTCCTCATGCTGCATGTCCAGTTCATGCAGTACCGGGTGCGCAAAATGCCTGTGATAACGCGCCCTATATTTTTCGCCCATCTTTAAGGCATATAAAATATGGATCTCGGTGCCCGCCGGATTGATCGCATCCGCCAGCGGCGTAATCAGATCGGAATAGAACTGATTGCGCAGACTCTCCTTTGTGATAAAGGAGAGATCTACACCGGCGCCGCGCATCATGCCGATAAACGCATCCACATATCCGTCTCCCGCCTTGCGCCACTTCTCCAGCTTACGGTTTAAAAACGGAAGCCGGAATCTGCCGGTCGTAAGAAACGGATAAATCATCGGCAGCATCAGGGCTGTCATCAGCTTCGCCGTCAGTTTTGCAGACTGATCCAGATCCGAACCGCCGAGAATGCCATAATCCATATGAATCACTCTGCGTGCCGCCATAAGTCCAACGAATGACCCGCCGAGTGAGCATCCGTACGCCGCACAGATTTTCCCGTCATAGTGTTCCTTAATATATTCCTCGATCTTTGCCGTCTCCTCGATCATCGTGGGAAACTGCGTCTGTTCCGTCTCGTCAAACCCGTCATAAGAGACGCACGCCACCCGGAATGTCTCCGCCAGCGGCTCGATCACCTTTCCAAAATTGCTGCGCCAGTAACAGCCGGTTCCCGGCAAAAGCATGAGAACTGGCTTTCCCTGCTCTCCAAATTCATATACTTTCATCTGTTCCCACTCCTGTTTCTATGGTATATTTTTCGGAATCTTTTCTGGCGTTTTCATACCCGGCAGACACAAAGCCATCCGCCCGTTCTAATAAAAGTGTCAGCCCAGCGCCACATCGAGCATCATCATGACGCTGAATCCCACCGCAAAAAATATCGTGCCGACATCCGAGTGCTCTCCCTGCGACATCTCCGGAATCAGTTCCTCCACGACCACATAGAGCATTGCCCCCGCCGCAAAACTGAGCAGATACGGCAGTGCCGGGACAATCAGTCCCGCCGCCAGAATCGTGAGGATCGCCCCGATCGGCTCCACAATCCCCGAGAGCACGCCTCCTAAGAATGCCTTCGGCTTTCCGGTTCCCTCCGCCCGAAGCGGCATGGAAATAATCGCCCCCTCCGGGAAATTCTGAATCGCGATTCCAAGCGACAGCGCCATCGCGGCCGCCGCGGAAATCTGGGTGCTGCCCGCCAGATACCCCGCATACACAACGCCGACCGCCATGCCTTCCGGGATATTATGTAATGTGACGGCAAGCACGAGCATCGTCGTGCGCTTCAGCTGGCTCTTCGGTCCCTCCGCACTCTGGCTGTTACGGTGCAGATGCGGGATGATATGGTCGAGCAGAAGAAGAAACAGGATCCCACACCAGAACCCTGCGACTGCCGGCACAAACGCCATCTTTCCCATATCGACAACCTGCTCCATCGCCGGAATCAAAAGACTCCAGATCGACGCCGCCACCATCACGCCTGCGGCAAATCCCGTCAGCATACGCTGCAGCCGGTCTCCCATCTCCTTTTTCATAAAAAACACGCACGCCGCGCCGAACGATGTTCCAAGAAACGGAATCAATATTCCGTAAAATACACTCCAATTCATATGCAAGCCTCCTTTTTGGTTAGCTTTTGCTAACCTTATTTTATCAATCACTTCCTATTTGTCAAGCCTCCCGCCAGTTCCGGCGCAAAATGTGCGGCAAAAAAAATTTCCATGATATAAAAACGGACACTGAATCTTCTTCAGTGTCCTCCCATCACTTCTAACCTGCACATTCCCGGTACAGCGTCTTTTGTCTGGTCCCGCCGAAGATGTCCATAATATCCGCCATTCCCACTCCATAGGAAAGGAGCAGCACCAGATTTTCTTTCGCATACTCAAACCGCTGGAATAACTGCTGCTTCTGTTCCCGGTTCTCATATACCTTCCAGTACCCGGTGCAGAGATAATCTCTTCCCTGATGCTCGATAAATCCTCTCACATCCTCCACTGGATAGCCTAAAAGCAGTCCCATCTCATGAGGGAAATCCCTGCGCTCCTGCATGTATCTGCGGTAACGCATCCGGAAAACAGGAAGCACCGCCTCCAAGGAAGTATCCTGATACCCCAGTTTATGCAGCATCCCCACAACTGGTTCCTGTTCCATGTATTCTTCCAGACTTTCTCTTCGGTATAAGAGCACAGCCGCTTTTCTGCCGGTTGAAAAAAGCACATACATGGATATTCCGGTATCCCGGATCAGTTCCCGGACCTGACATACTCCCTCGCACGGAATATTGAACAGATTCGACGGCTTTAAGCCTGCGATTAATGGCGCACACTGCAGTGCAAGCTGCAATTCCACATCTTTTGGCTCCATCTGCTGCAAAATCTCCCACGTCTCACGACTCATGCCGATCCCTCCTGTGTCATACGATCTTTTGAGTTAGTCCCTTCTAACTATCTGTATCATATACGACAGCAGGCATCTTGTCAAGAATCAAAAGAATTGTCGCAATAAGCATAGACTGCTTTTGAGTGATAAGTAATATTATGAGAAACACACTTCGGGATTTCATGTGGAAATGCAGATGGAATATTCGTTTGAGAAAAATGTGAGAATTTCTTCCGGCTGAATGTTTGCATCGGATTCCGTGTCTCTTCCACGTTTGGACA
>OGIR01000103.1_pt1 | contig 85767 bp, 59 predicted proteins | sample 1571831 | NCBI WGS metagenome assembly OGIR01 (sample SAMEA2582124, study PRJEB24529) | metagenome | biome: Human gut stool | place: China | collected 2011 | reverse complement strand
TACTACTTTCTCTCTTTATGTAAGACTTTCAATGAACTCTTCTTTCTTCCGCCCCGTTCCGCCCGGCCTCAAAAGGCCTTGCTTCCCGAAAGCGAGTGCAAAGGTAGACACTTTTACCGTAATAGCCAAGCGTTTCACCAATAAAAATCGAAAAAAAATCAACCGAATTAATTTACACCTTATTATATTTAATATATTCCGACGTTTGAATCGCGTCCTTTTCCCCGCATACCCATATATGAAATCGTCCAGGCTTACGTCTCACGTGTTCAAAGCGTCACGGATTCATGGAATTCCACCACAGCCTCGATACCTTTCCGAAACATATCCAACGGAAAATTCTCATTAGGCGAATGAATAGCGTTACTCTCCAAACCGAATCCCATCAAAACAGTCTTTGTTCCCAATATCTTTTCAAAATCACTTATGATAGGGATACTGCCACCACGGCGCACAGCCAACGGCTTTCGCCCAAACGCCTTGGTGAAACCTTCTTCCGCAGCTTTGTAAGCCGGCAAGGTTATCGGACAAACATAGCCTTCGCCACCGTGCATAGGAGTCACTTTCACCTGCACGTAGTCCGGAACTATGGATTCGATATAATCGACAAACATCCGGGAAATCTTCTCATGCTGTTGATGGGGAACCAAACGGCAGGACACTTTGGCATAGGCTTTAGACGGCAACACGGTCTTAGAACCTTCTCCCGTATAACCACCCCAAATACCACACACATCGAACGACGGACGGCAACTATTCCGCTCAATCGTACTGTATCCTTTCTCTCCTTTCAAAGCACGTACACCGATAGCTTGTTTATAACGTTCCTCATCAAACGGAATTTCAGACAGCATCCGACGTTCTTCCTCCGACAGTTCTTCCACTTCATCATAAAAACCCGGTATTGTGATACGCCCGTCTTCGTCAGTCATACGAGCCAATAAACTGCACAATACATTAATAGGATTAGCTACTGCTCCACCGAAATGGCCGGAATGCAAATCACGATTCGGCCCCGTCACCTCGATTTCCCAATAAGCCAATCCTCGCAGTCCCGTCGTAAGCGAAGGAAGGTCGGGCGCGAGCATGCTGGTGTCGCTCACTAAAATCACATCACAGGCCAACAGCTCACGATGTTCCTGCAGGAAAGCATTCAGACTGGGAGACCCGATTTCCTCCTCCCCTTCCAATATGAATTTGACGTTATGGCGCAAATGCCCTTCCCGCACCATATATTCAAAAGCCTTCAGTTGAATCATAGACTGCCCTTTATCGTCATCCGCTCCCCGGGCAAAAACATGTCCGTCACGCACTTCCGGCTCAAAAGGGTCGCTTTTCCATAAATCCAACGGTTCGGCAGGCATCACATCGTAATGGCCATATATCAAAACCGTAGGCGCATCAAAGCCCACACGCTTTTCCGCATACACCAAAGGATTTCCGGAAGAAGGCATTACCCGAGCTTCATCCGCTCCGGCCTCCAACAGCAAATGCTTCCAACGTTCGGCACAAGCCACCATATCTGTCTTACGTGCCGGGTCGGCACTCACACTCGGAATGCAAATCAGACTGAACCACTCTTCCAAAAAACGGGCTTCATTTTCTTCGATATACTTTTTTACGCTTTTCGCCATATATTTTCCATTTAAAAATTTCACACCTTACATTCTTTGCCCAAATATATGGAATATATTCCATTGTCCTGCACAATTTAAACATAAAAAAGCCTTCTGCTCCTGTTTGAAGGAGCAGAAGGCCATATCTTTCCGAACGCGCCATGCTTAAATTTTCTTCGACCGGACGGAAGCTTCTCCGGAGCGCAACCCGTCTGAAGAGACTTTAACCGTAATTTTTCCAGGATTAAATGTCGTTCGCACCGCCACGCGCATCAACCCCCCTTCGGCCTGCAACTCCGTATCGCCCGGAGCATGGTATTCCAAAGGTTTTCCTTCCGTGACATAAAAATTGTAAGAACCTTTGTACACCCCTTCGCCTTCCACTTCAAACCTCAACTGGTTGTCGGCAAAAGGACACCAACGCCCTTCCTTGTCCACCACGCGCACCGTAGCGATGAAAGCATCCGAAGCATTGGCTTTCAATTCAAATCTTTCCCCGTCCGGTTTGGCTGCCGGTTCTTCGATTTCCACTTCCAAAGCGTACGGCTCGCCGGCAGAGGCGATCTCATCCTCGCAAACGGGACGTTTCCGTTCGTCCAGCCCCACGGCCTTGACCGTACCCGGCTCCCATAGGATGCCTTTCCACGTGCAGCGGCGCGTCCGTGCCTCCGGTTCCACAATCCCACGGGATACCCCGTTGACGAAAAGTTCCACGTAAGGACAGTTGCTCCACGCATCCACGTCCTGCAATCCCCGGAAGTTCCAATGGCTCTGCAAGGCCACACCGGGACGCTCGTCGAAAGGCACCCAAACGGCCTTCTCGAAAATCCGGTACAGCAATTTCGGGAAGCGGTTGCCGTCCATGGCGCACGAACCGAGACTCTTTTGGTTGCGCATGCCGTTGAGGTAAATGGTGTACCCCTCCCCGTACGTTTCGGCCAACATCCAGTTGATCCATCCGCATGCGCGTTTGTCCATGTTGTCGAAATAGTTCTCCACATAGTCCATCGAGAACTCTTTTTCATTATCGTAGTCGAAACGGGCGATGCACCAACTGGGCAAGCCCGACCAGTTCGTCCCGTAGACTTCCGTGTTCCACGAAGGACTCCCTTCCACCTTCTCATAACGGTTCGTGTAGCCTATCACGACCGGTTCGTCCTTGTCCCACTCCGGAGGATAACCGTCGCGGTTCTGCACGAGGCGCGGCTGGATGTAATCCCATTTCTTCACCTGCTCCAACGTATAAGACGGCAGGTATTTCTCCCCATCATACGCCAAACCATTATTCGACTCCCAGATGACCACGCACGGATTGTTGCGATAAGTCACCATCACATCGCGGTCGTACTCCCTTTTATAGGTAATAGCCGGTTCGTCCTTCAACGCCCATTCATTGTCGCCGCTGTTGACGACCAACAAGATGCCGTAGCGGTCGCAAGCCTCGAACACTTCAGGGAAAGGCGGTTGGTGCCCCACACGCAGCGTATTACCGCCGCACCGGGCTATCCGGGCTACATCGTTCCACCAGAAAGCCGTAGGAACGGCAGCCCCCAATCCCGGGTAATTGTTCCGATAACCGAAGCCGCGCAAAAAACATTTCTCACCGTTGACATAGCAAAAATCCTCGTCCCACGTGATTTGCCGGATGCCCCACGGACGGCTTTGCCTGTCCACCAGTCGTCCGTCCACGTAAACTTCATTCTCCACCGTATATAAATAAGGTGTACCGGAAGTCCCTATCGGATACCACAAATGGGGACGCTCCACCACTCCCGTACGGTCGAACAATACGGTCTGGCCGCCTGCGGCACGGCGGGTATCCTTGAAAGCCAAGGCCGTCTTGCCCTTCGCATCCTTCAAATACGTGCGCAGTTCCACGTCGCACGCCTCCGTGCCCGCATTCTCCACGTTCACCTGAAAACGTACTTCGGCTTTGTCTTTGGTAGCCGACACCGTCCCGAAGTAAGTCCCCCACTTGCCCATAGGAGAATAAGAATCGAAAGGAATGTGCACCTTGTTCTTCTTGTGCAGGTAAACGGGGCAGACGATACCTCCCATGGCCTGACCGAAGCCTTCGTTGGTCCCGAAACCGGGCCAAGTGAAAAACGTACCCTCGGCATTGGACACCCTTACCGCTATCTGGTTCTCTTCTCCATAACGCAGGTAAGGCGTGATGTCCACTACAAAAGGAAGTGCGCTCCCCACATGGGTCACCGCTTCCGGCTGCTCCACCTTCGTATTGCTTCTTATCGGCGTACCGTTCACATACACCGCCGCCCCGATGTTCACTCCCTGGAACTCCAAGAAGAACATCCGGCCGCGGTCTTTGCCGTCTATGGTTATTTTCTTACGGTACCACGCTTCTCCGCGCCAGCAACGTTCACCCGTACTGGTATTCAGGTAGGTGTCCTGCTCATTGTAGCAATGGGGAATCCCTACCGTCTGCCATCCGGTATCGTCGAACGAAAGCGAAGCCATGGCCTCGGTCTGCCCTTGATCCTGCTCTGTTTCGGGATTCACTTCCACCTCGCTCAACGTCACAGGCACGTCCTGCCCCTGTTCGGCCTTGCACTTCAGTCCGGAGAAACGCACATAGCGAGCCGTGGCCTTGACCGACAAATCCAGATAAGTAGCCGTCACCGTCTCGGTGTACCCCACCGTTCCGGTATGCCCCACAGTCGTGAAGTCGCCCTCTTTATGAAGCACACAGAGCTTTTTGCCTTCCGAAAGGGTTTGCCAGTTGCTGCCGTCGGCAGATACTTCCAACTTGACTTCCGCAAATCTCGTCCGGTCTGTGTCGAACCACAATTTCACGGAAGACAGGCGGACGGCTTTACCCAAGTCCACAGTCCAAAAACCTCCTTCCTGCGCATTCACCGGCTTCCATTCTGAGTGGACGTCGCCGTCGTGAACCACAGAAACGGCCTTTCCGTCAAAACATACCTGCGCATCCTTCGCCAAATTGATTTCCTGACGCACCACTTTCGTAAATTTCCATGGAGTCTCCCCCAAATTAATGCGTGTGGACACACTTTTAGCCTGCCCGCTGCCCGCAAAAGTCCACAGGCATAGCCACAACATTGACAATAAGCTTTTCCTCTTCATGTTTCAAACTGTAAATTAAGTTTTTTAGGTTGTGATTATTATTAAAGAACCGCTTCCGCATTTCCTTGCCTTCTACCACGGGGAAATGCCATCCGGTTTCACATTAAAGTTCGTAAAAGTTTGTCGTTTTTGCAAACAGAAGAACAAAAATTAACGATGTGTACGCGCCCAACACAGTTCACCGGCGGGCATAAAGGGCTTTATATCGGAAAAACATGGCTTTCCGCACGAAGAACAAGCCGTAAACGCCTGCCCAAGGCCGAAAAAACGTAAAGATTCAGAAAATCAAAAACCAACCTGATTTTCAATCACTTGAATCCTCAAAATCAATCTGCGGAGAATGATGAAACGTTCTGCGCCAAACGGTAAATCAATCAAAGGAGATTGAAAAAACGTTTGGCGCAGATTGATTTTTGTATATAAGTTTCTCCCGAAAAGGCTCGGAAACGGGAAAAGCCGGAATACGATTACTCCACCGTCACCGACTTGGCCAGATTGCGGGGCTGGTCCACATCCTTGCCTTTGCACACGGCAATGTGATAAGCCAACAACTGCAAGGGAACGGACACCACCAAGGGGTCGAAGCATTCCATCGTCTCGGGCAACTCGATCACCTCATCGGCCAACTCCCGTATCTTCGTGTCGCCTTTCGTCACGAGCGCAATGACACGTCCCTGACGGGCTTTTACCTCCTGGATATTGCTGATGAGCTTTTCGTACATCCCGTTACGTGTGGCGATGACAAACACCGGCATCTCCGAATCGATGAGCGCAATGGGGCCGTGCTTCATCTCTGCCGCCGGATACCCTTCGGCGTGGATATAAGAAATTTCCTTCAACTTCAAGGCACCTTCGAGCGCCACAGGATAACAGTAGCCGCGTCCCAGGTAGAGGCAGTTGTGTGCATAGGTGAAAATCTTGGCCATTTGAGCAATCTGCTCGTTTGCTTGCAACGCCTCTTTCATTTTCTCGGGTATGGCCACCAGTTCCCGCACCATCTTGACATATTCATCCTGGGAAATCGTTCCGCGTGCCTTGGCCAAAGCCAGCGTCAGCATGGCCAACACCGTCACCTGCCCCGTAAACGCCTTTGTAGAAGCCACGCCGATTTCCGGCCCCACATGGATGTAAGCCCCGGTATGCGTGGCCCGGGGGATGGAGGCCCCCACGGAATTACAGATACCGAACACGAAAGCCCCTTGCTTGCGTGCCAGTTCGATGGCGGCCAACGTATCGGCCGTCTCGCCGGACTGCGATATGGCAATCACTACGTCGGTAGGCAAAATGACAGGATTGCGGTAGCGGAACTCCGACGCATATTCCACGTACACGGGAATACGACAATAATTCTCGATAAGCTGTTGGCCGATAAGCCCCGCGTGCCACGACGTACCGCACGCCACGATGATGAAACGGCTCGCGCTCAACAGCTTGTCCTTATGGTCGATGACCGCCGAAAGCGTCACGTTGTCGGCATCTATATTGATACGCCCGCGCATGCAATCAAGCAGGCAATCCGGCTGTTCGAAAATCTCCTTGAGCATAAAATACGGATAGCCTCCCTTTTCCAATTGGCCGAGGTTGATGTCCACCGTTTTCACCGTAGGGTGCATGCGCGTGTTGTCCATATCCACCACTTTCAGCTCGTCTCCGGGACGGATGACGGCGATGTCTCCGTCTTCCAGATACACCACCTTGTCGGTGTATTCCACAATAGGGGTGGCATCCGAGGCCAGATAAAACTCATTGTCGCGCCCGATGCCCACCACGAGCGGACTGCTCTTGCGTGCGGCAATGATTTGTTCGGGATGCCTTTTGTCCAATATCGCGATGGCGTAGGCGCCGATGACCTCATGCAGGGCCACTTGTACGGCACCCAACAAGTCCAGGTCATTGCTCACCTGGATATATTCGATGAGTTGCACCAACACCTCGGAGTCCGTCTGGCTGCGAAACTTCACGCCACGTTGCTGCAAACGTTCCTTCAACGTGGCGTAATTCTCGATGATACCGTTATGAATCAACGCCAGATTGCCCGATGCCGAGTAATGGGGATGGGCGTTTTCGGCGCACGGCTCGCCATGCGTAGCCCAACGCGTATGGGCGATACCGATATGCCCGCTCACGTCTTTTGCTTCCGTCGAGCGTTCCAAATCGCTGACCTTGCCTTTCGCCTTATACACATTCAAATCACCCGAATTGCTGATCAAAGCCACACCGGCGCTATCGTAACCACGGTACTCCAGACGTTTAAGTCCTTTTATCAAAATGGGGTAAGCCTCTCTCTTACCTATATATCCGACAATTCCACACATATTCCATTTATTTTTCCAAAAGCAAACTTAGTAAAGTATAAACGCTTAAACATGATTTATCGTACAAATGTACGTTATTTTAAGCAATTTTAGTATATTTACGACCATGAAAATAAGATACGGCTCGACAGAGCCAAATTAGAAAACTGCGTTTTCATTTGTCTCTGCGCTCGCCTTTCACTATATTTGTGCGCATAAAAGAATAAGAATAAAATGGGATTTCTAAAAACATTGTTCGGCGGCCGGGAAGAATCCCCGGAAGAAAAAGCCGAAAAACGCCGCGAACGGGAATTCGACGTACTGAAATATGACGGTGTACGCGCCCGTAAAATGGGAGAGGTCAAATACGCCATACGCTGTTTTCAGGAAGCACTCGCCCTCCGGAACGATTCCGAAACCGCGAGTTATCTGGCCGAGGCTTTACTCTCCGACAAACAAGCTGAAGAAGCCCGGAGCATTTTGGCAAAACTGGCCGAAGAACTTCCGGACCATATCGGTGTACGGTTGGCCATGGCCCGTGCCGATGAAATGATGCAGGATTATACGCGCATGGACGAAGACTGCCGGACTGCCCTGCAAATCGACAACGGCCATGCCGGAGCGCTCTACCGCTCGGCCCAAGCCAAACATGCCTTGCACGACGAGCTGAACGCCGTGGCCCTATTGACACAGGCCATCGTGCAGGACGGACATTTGACGGAAGCTTACCTGTTGCGGGCTGAAATTCTCCGCGCCATGGGCAGCCTGACAGAGGCCGAGGCCGACATCGACCACTTACTCGAGGACGAGGAGGCACAACCGGCACCCGAAGAAGCCGTGATGTTGAAGGCCACACTGCGACTGCAACAAGGGGATGCCCCCACGGCCATTACCTATTATAATAAGGTAAAGACGCAAAACCCGTTGATGGGCGAGGCATACGTGGGACTCAGCACGGCATACGCCGCCAACCGGCAGCTCGACCGGGCACTGTCCACACTGGACGAAGCCGTAGAACTCATGCCGGACTTCAGCGAAGGATACAAAGAACGCGGACGCATCAAACTGATGCTCAACGACAAAGCCGGAGCGGCCGACGACCTGAAAAAAGCGTTGGAGAACTCGCCGGAAGCTGCCAAAGCCCTCGAAGGACAGTTCAGCAACATAGAACAAGAGATGAACGAACAATACAAAAACCGCAACCCTTACGGTTTCTAAATGTAATCAAAATCAGGTATTCTTTCACATTTTTCCCGTTTAAGAGGAAAAAAGCGGTGAAAACATTTGCCGGGAATGAAAAAATCCCTAATTTTGCAACAAATTCAGAAATACGAAGATGAAAGAATTATTCAACACATATTTTTATTTCTTCTTTTACTTTTACTTTAGCCATAAAGTGAAGCGGGAGTTCGTATGTGTACCAAACAGAAAATTATACTAACCCAATAAAACATGAGGTCCCGCTTCCCACCGAAGCGGGACTTTTTTGTGAAAACGACAAAACAAGAACAATGAAACGAATTGCAATCCAAGGTATCAAAGGGTCGTACCACGACATGGCAGCCCATTACTTCTTCCACAACGAAGACATCGAGCTTATCTGCTGCTCCACGTTTGAAGAAGTCTTTGCCACGGTAAAGGACGACAGTACGATACTCGGCATGGCTGCCATCGAAAATACCATTGCGGGCAGCCTGTTGCACAATTACGAATTACTTTGCGACAGCGGACTGACCATCGTGGGTGAGCATAAGCTGCGCATTTCCCACAGCCTGCTCTGCCTCCCCGACGACAATCTGGAGGACATCACCGAGGTACATTCTCATCCGGTAGCCCTGATGCAATGCCGCGAATTTCTGGCCCGGCATCCCCGTCTGAAAGTCGTGGAAGGTGAGGACACGGCCGGTTCGGCGGAAATCATCAGCCGGGAACAACTGCGCGGACAAGCCGCCATCTGTTCCAAATTCGCAGCCCCGCTGTACGGCATGAAAGTATTGGAAGAAGGTATCGAGACCAACAAACACAATTTCACCCGTTTTCTGGTATTCAGCCAACCGCAACGCGCCAACCTGCTGCGCGATATCCGTCAGACCAACAAAGCCAGTCTGGTATTCACCCTTCCCCACGAAGAAGGCTCGCTCTCGCAGGTGTTGTCCATTCTCTCTTTCTATAAATTGAACCTGACCAAAATACAATCCCTCCCCCTCGTGGGAAAAGAGTGGCAATATATGTTTTACGTAGACTTGGGCTTCGATGATTATACCCGCTATTCACAAAGCATCGATGCCATTACCCCACTGACCAAAGAACTCAAAATATTAGGAGAATATCAAGATGGAAGACAAACTATATAATTTCCGCATACAGCCGGCCGAACGGCTGAGTTCCGTACAGGAATACTATTTTTCAGTAAAACTCAAAGAGGTGGCACGCATGAACGCCGAAGGCAAGGACATCATCAGCCTGGCTATCGGAAGCCCGGACATGCCGCCCTCACCTCAAACCATAGAAACGCTGTGCGAAGAAGCACGGCATGCCGATGCACACGGCTACCAACCCACGACGGGCATTCCCGAACTGCGCCGGGCGATGGCAGAGTTCTACAAACGGTGGTACGACGTGGACTTGGATCCGGCCTGCGAAATACAGCCGCTTATCGGCTCCAAGGAAGGCATCCTCCACGTCACGCTGGCCTTGGCCAATCCGGGCGACCGCGTACTGGTGCCCAATCCGGGATACCCTACGTATACGTCACTCAGCAAAATCCTCGGCCAACGAATCACCTATTATGACTTGCTGCCCGAAAACGGCTGGCAACCCGACTTCAAAGCCTTGGAAGAAATGGACCTGACGGGCGTGAAAATCATGTGGACCAACTATCCCAACATGCCGACGGGTGCCAACGCCCGACGCGAGACGTACGAAAAACTGGTAGACTTTGCCTTGCGCCACAACCTTGTCATTGTGAACGACAACCCATACAGCTTCATCCTGAACCACGAACGCCTCAGTATCTTGCAAGTCCCCGGTGCCAAACGCTGTTGCATCGAGTTCAACTCTATGAGCAAGAGCCACAACATGCCGGGTTGGCGTGTGGGCATGTTGGCCACGAACGCGGAATTCGTGAAATGGATTCTCAAAGTGAAAAGCAATATCGACTCGGGAACCTTCCGCCCGATGCAGCTCGCCGCCGCCGCCGCTTACCGGAACGACGCCCAATGGCACGAAGAGGCCAACATACATGTGTATGCCGAACGACGGGCACTGGCCGAAGAAATCATGCACACGCTGGGTTGCACTTTCGACCCGACGCAAGTGGGCATGTTCCTTTGGGGACGCATCCCGGAAAGTTGCAACAACGTGGAACAACTTACGGAGAAGATTCTGCACGAAGCACGGGTCTTCATTACGCCGGGATTTATCTTCGGCAGTAACGGCAGCCGATATATCCGGATTTCGCTTTGCGCCAAAAAAGAGAAAATAGCCGAAGCACTGGAACGCATCCGAAAAGTATTTTAAACACCAACAAGCATAGAATTAAAAACATAACGATATGGACGATTTACGATTAACTTCCCTGAACCTTCCGGGAATAAACGAAAACAAGCGACCACTCGTCATCGCCGGCCCCTGTAGTGCCGAAACCGAGGAACAAGTCATGACCACCGCCCGACAACTGGCCGAAAAAGGATTCAAAATATTCCGTGCCGGTGTGTGGAAACCGCGTACCAAGCCGGGAGGATTCGAAGGTATGGGCGAGGCCGCATTACCCTGGCTGCAACGCGTCAAGGAAGAAACCGGCATGCTGGTATCCACCGAAGTGGCTATGCCCAAGCATGTGGAAGCGTCTCTCAAAGCCGGAGTGGATTTGCTTTGGGTCGGAGCACGCACTACGGCCAATCCTTTCGCCATGCAGGAACTGGCCGACTCTCTGAAAGGTGTGGACATCCCGGTTCTGGTCAAAAACCCGGTGAATCCCGACATCGAACTCTGGATCGGTGCTTTGGAGCGCATCAACGGAGCGGGCATCACACGCCTGGGAGCCATCCACCGCGGATTCTCCAGCATCGACCAGAAAATCTACCGAAACGCTCCCATGTGGCACATCCCCATCGAACTGCACCGCCGTTTCCCCAACTTGCCCGTCATCTGCGACCCGAGCCACATCGGCGGACGCCGCGACCTGATTGCCCCGCTCTGCCAACAGGCCATGGACATGGGATTCAGCGGATTGATAGTAGAGAGCCACTGTAACCCGGATTGTGCATGGAGCGACGCCAAACAACAAGTCATGCCCGATGTGCTCGACTTCATACTCGACCGTCTGGTGGTACGCGAGAACGTGGAAATGACAGAAAGCCTGTCGGCCCTGCGCAAACAGATAGACGAATTGGACAACGAGCTGATGAACCTGCTGACCCGCAGGATGCGTGTGAGCCGTGAAATCGCGACTTACAAAAAGGAGCATGACATGGCTGTCGTGCAAACCGGACGCTACTCCGAGATTCTCGACAAACGAGGAGCGCAAGGAGTGTTGTGCGGCATGGATGCCGAGTTCGTGAAAAAAATCTATGAAGCCATCCACGAGGAAAGCGTACGTCAACAAATGGACATCATTAATAAGTAAACACGGACAGAAAGAACAAACATCATGAGAATACTCATCTTAGGAGCCGGAAAAATGGGCTCATTCTTCGTGGACTTGCTGAGTTTCGACCATGAGACGGCAGTATATGACATCGACGCCAAACGGCTGCGGTTCATGTACAATACGCAACGTTTCACCTCGATGGACGAAATAGACGCATTCCGCCCCGAACTGGTCATCAATGCCGTGACGCTGAAATATACACTGGATGTCTTCCGGCAAGTGATTCCCCACCTGCCTCAAGACTGTATCCTGAGCGACATCTCGTCCGTCAAAACGGGATTCAAGGAGTTTTATGAAGGTGCAGGTATGCGTTATGTCAGTACGCATCCGATGTTCGGTCCCACGTTTGCCAATCTGGGGAGCCTGAACCACGAGAACGCCATCGTCATCAACGAAGGCGACTATATGGGGCGCATCTTTTTCCGTGACTTATACAGTCGGCTCGGACTACATGTCTGCGAATATTCGTTCGAGGAACACGACGAGACCATGGCCTACTCGCTCAGTATTCCTTTCGTGTCGACCTTCACCTTTGCTGCGGTGATGAAACATCAGGATGCACCGGGCACGACATTCAAACGCCATCTGAAAATAGCCCAGGGCGTGCTGAGCGAAGACGACTGCCTCCTTCGGGAAATCCTTTTCAACCCGCGTACCAAAAGTCACGTGGAGCGCATCCGTGAAGAGTTGAAAAACCTCATCCACATCATCGACGAGCGCGATGAAGAAGGACTGAACCGCTACCTCACACGTATCCGGGAAAACATCAAATAAAAGTAACCGGGAATGCGATAAAAACCAACCGTATGCCTCCACCACCATCGGGAAAGCAACATACGGTTGGTTTATTTTTTAGTCTTCTGCCTGAGGAAATGCCGAAATCCTCAGACGGGCTGCTCCCATCGGAATCAACGTGATATCCTCCACCCTCCCCTTCGGCGCATCTTCGTCCGGCAACACACCGCAAAGCCCGGTATTGTCAACCTGCCATCCGGATACTCTTCGTCCCAACGCCCTGACTTCCAAAGGCACCTTATCCGTCGTGAAAGGGAAATCATCGGCAGGCCAAGCCTTACGCACCACCTCGAAATCTTTCGGCAAGCCTTTCCCGTCCACGACTAGCGCATAATTCCAAGGACTGTCTGCATAGATTTCATAAGTAGGCCACTGCTCCGGGTCGGCTCCTGCCTGCCATTGGGAATCGCCGATGGCGGTCTCGCGACTGTCTTTTTTCACATAGCGTTCGTCGATTTTAAGCGACATGGTCAACGGCCCGTAATCCACCGTCACACTATGCTTGTTCACCTGCCATACGCGTGTGGAAAGTTCCATCGGGAAATGCAACTCTATACGGTCGCCTTCCGACCATTCCCGTTCGACGCACAAATATTTCCCGGCAACGGGCTTGATGCCCACCTTCTTCCCGTTCACACGCACTTCAGCATCCTTTGCCCAAGAAGGTATACGGCAATAAAACGGAAACGAAACATTCTTTTCGGTAGACAAGGTAAACGTCACCGTCTCTTCAAAAGGATAACGGGTTTCCTCCCGGAGCGAGATTTCCGTTCCGTCCCCGACTTTCATCGTAGTGCGGCAAGCGGCATACATGGCAACGGCAAGTCCGTTATCCGGAGTAGCCAACACCAAATGTTCCGAGAAGTAAGGCCATCCTTGCGCATGATTATGTTGGCAACAACGGCTGCTGAACGGATTCATAGCCAAAAAAGGGCCGCTGTTGGCGATGCCCGGATGATGGTTCTCGGCATCGCTGACCACTTGGTTGGGACAAGTAATGTAGCGTAAGGCCCTGAAATCCGGCATTACGGCAGCCGGATAGGAATTGAATGCCACTTCTTCGCAATGCTCTGCCCACATGGGGTCGCCCGTCATGCAAAGCATCAACTCGTCCGAAGCCATCTGTTCTACCATCCCGCAGGTTTCTACCCCTTGCCGGGGGTCTATATACCCCATCCGGGCATTTTCGTCTGCCCCGAACATTCCACCGGGCACTTGCCCGAACGTACGGCGCACCAGCCGATGCACATTATAAGAAGCCTTGAGCATGACGGAATCCCCAGTCTGCATATAATAAGTGGCCGGCTCGCGAAAACACTGTGCCACATTGACATTATGCCAATTAGGCAAGGAAGAAGGTTGGGTCCAGTCTGCTGTATTCCGGTGAACCTTTTCCGCCAAATCCAACAGGAAGCGGTCTCCGGTACGGCTGTATAACCAATAAATACTCAAAAGATTATCCCCTCCCCGGCTATTCTCCCAGTAATCTTCCAGGAATAAGTTGTCGGGCACCGTCATCTGCCATTTAAAATAACCTGTCATGAGGTCTATGACACGTGGGTCGCCGGAATATTCATAATAAGACTGCAAACACCAAAGCATTATCATCTGCGCCCATAGCTCCCGCCGGCCGTCTTTCCCGTTCACCGGACCGAAAAATCCGTCGGATTGCCGACTGGCAAAAACGCCTTCTATCCAAGATTCCGTTTCGGCTATCATAGCCGTATCGTTCAGGATATAAGCCAGATTCCCGTAGCCTTTCAGCCAATAGGGTACTTCCTCCCAACCGTGGTCTCCCCCGTTCGTTAACCAAGCATTGTTTTTCTTCTCCAACCAGGCGCTGATTTCACCCAGATGTCCGGTCAGCCCGTCTCTTTGCAGTTCCAAAAACTTCTTCAGCCATCCCTCCGGCCTGATGCTCCCCACCGGCAGTTTGATGAAGGACAGGGGACGGAGCGGTGCGCGATAGCCCACATAATTCACGTTCACCTGATTCGCAGGAGGCCTGTCTACAATCCTTACGGATGCAAAAGCAGAGGAACACACGGCACAAACCGTTATTCCCGACACCATGAAAGACAACCGTCTTCCGATTCTAAAAAAACTTTTCATGCTTGGCATATATATTAATTAAGGAGTGCAATTTATGAAAAAGATTTCGGACGGGCAAAGGAGCATATAGGAAAATAAATGGCTATCTTTGCGAACATGAAAAGAATTATCCTGATTACAGGGGGAGAACGCTCCGGTAAAAGCGTGTATGCCGAACAGTTGGCACTGCGACTGTCCGAACAACCTGTTTACATGGCCACGGCACGCATCTGGGACGAGGAGTTCCGCCAACGCGTACGCATCCACCGTGAACGGCGAGGGCCGCAATGGACCAACATCGAGGAAGAAAAATACCTGAGCCGTCACGACCTGACGGGACGGACGGTACTGGTGGATTGTGTTACGCTATGGACCACGAATTTCTTTTTCGACTATACGCCGCAGCCGGGATCTCCGGTCCCGAATCCCTCCGACACCGTGGAAAGCCGACAGGCTCAAGCCGGAATCCGGCAAGTAGAGGAGACGCTGCAAACCGTGAAAGAAGAATTCCTGCGATTCACTTCGCAGGAGGCGACTTTTATATTCGTAACCAACGAAATCGGGATGGGCGGCGTATCGACTAACGAAGTGCAACGCCGCTTTACCGACTTGTTGGGTTGGACCAACCAATTCGTAGCGTCCCAAGCCGATGAGGTCTATCTGATGGTGAGCGGTATTCCTGTGAAAATCAAATGAACATGAAAACATTCCGAATCACAGCTCCGGACGAGGCTTTACGTCCTGTCCTGCAAAACAAAATAGACAACCTGAACAAGCCGAAAGGGTCGATGGGACGATTGGAAGAATTGGCCCTGCAAATCGGCCTGATACAACACACGCTCTCACCGGAATTGCGTCATCCGTGTCACCTTTTGTTCGGTGCCGACCATGGAATCGAACGCGAAGGAGTCAGCATATCCCCTCGCGAAATCACCTGGCAACAGATGATTAATTTCAGCCGGGGAGGAGGCGGGGTGAACCTGTTCTGCCGCCAGCACGGTTTCGAACTTTTCCTGATAGACATGGGGGTGGACTACGACTTGCATCCCTATCCCGGTATCATCGACTGTAAAGTAGCACGCGGTACACGGAACTTCCTTCACGAAGCAGCCATGGCGGAAGAGGAAACGAACCGATGTATAGAAACCGGTGCCCGCATGGTGACAGAATGCCACAAACGGGGCTGCAACGTCGTCAGCATAGGCGAAATGGGAATTGGCAACACCTCTCCTTCTTCCATTTGGATGCACTTACTGACCGGCACGCCGTTGGAAATGTGCGTGGGGGCAGGAGCCGGACTGAACAATGCCGGTATCCGTCACAAATACGAGATCCTGCAAAGCGCGGTACAGCGTTTCCGCGACCACCATCCCGACCTGCAAGATGCCGATGTCCGTTCGCCCCGATACGCCACAGAAGTGCTTCGTTGGTTCGGCGGCTTCGAAATGACAGCGGCCATCGGTGCGATGTTGCATGCCGCCGAACTGGGCATGGTGATTCTGGTAGACGGTTTCATCATGACGGCCTGCATGCTGATGGCCTCACGGCTTTATCCGGCCATACGCCACTATGCCGTGTTCTGCCACGAAGGCGACGAGGCCGGACACCGGCGGATACTCGAAGCCTTGCATGCCCGCGGACTGCTCCAAATAGGACTGCGCCTCGGTGAAGGTACAGGCGCCTTGTGCGCTTATCCGCTCTTGCAATCCGCCGTCCGCATGCTCAACGAAATGAATAACTTCGAAAACGCTCATATTACCAAATATTTTTAATCCCGCATCCCGCTATGACAGACCGACTATGGGCCTCACTGATATTCTTCACGCGCCTGCCTTTCTGGCGCATCCGGCAAGTGGACGCCGAGTGTTTCAAACACGTAGTGGACTACTGGCCGTTCGTAGGCTGGCTCACGGGAGGTACGGTCGCCCTCGTTTTCTGGCTTGTTTCAGGGATTCTACCGGCCACCACGGCTGCTTTGGCGGCGATAGGCACACGCCTGTGGCTTACCGGTGCCTTGCATGAAGACGGATTGGCCGACTTCTGCGACGGATTCGGCGGAGGAACCACGCGCGAACGTACATTGGCCATCATGAAGGATTCCCATATCGGTACGTATGGTGTTCTGGGACTGGTCTTCTACATCGGACTGCTAATCAGTCTGATCTCAGCCCTGCCGCTTTATGTGGCTCCGGCCATTATCTTCACAGCCGACGTGTATGCCAAAGCATGCAGCAGTTTCATCATCCTGCAACTCCCCTACGCCCGGACGGCGGAACAAGCCAAAGCGGGTGTCGTTTACTCCGTCTGGAATAAGCAAGCAGCCGCAGGGCACGTATTCCGTTGCCTGCTCTCCCTTGTCCCATGCGTAGCATGGCTCCTGTCCGGCCCGACCGCTTTCCCTCTTTGGGCATTTCTGGTTCCTCCGGTAACGGAACTTTTGCTCACCGGCTGGATGAAACGCCGGTTGCAAGGTTATACGGGCGACTGTTGCGGTGCCTTGTTTTTGCTCTGTGAGTTGAGTTTTTATTTATCTATTGTCATACTTTACCATTTTATATAATCCCGTCATGGAAATCTATTTAGCCCGACATACCTCAGTAGACGTCCCACGCGGCACTTGCTACGGTTTTACGGACGTTCCCCTCCGTGCCACATTCCGGCGCGAAGCCACTGCCACCCGGCTGCGGTTGGGCGGCCTCACTTTCGACCACGTGTACACCAGTCCGCTCAGCCGTGCGGCCAAATTGGCCGCATTCTGCGGTTATCCCGATGCCGAACGAGACGAACGGCTGAAAGAAATGAATATGGGCCACTGGGAGATGCAACGTTTCGACGACATCATCGACGAACGGTTGCAACTTTGGTACGACGATTTCCTGAACCAACCGACCACAGGCGGGGAATCGTTCCGCGACCTTTACGCCCGCGTAGCAGCCTTTCTGAACGAACTGCGTAAGAAAGACTACCGGCGTGTAGCTGTCTTCGCCCACGGCGGAGTACTGATTTGTGCCCAAGTGTATGCCGGTGCCATCCCGTTGGAAGACGGGTTCAAACATCTGACATCCTACGGTGGCGTAGTGAAAATCAACATCTGAAAATCATGAAGTTCATATCTCTGTTTTTCTTACTGCTGACATGCCTTCTGCCATCGCGGACAGCGAAAGCCATGCCTTACGTATTCACCCGCCTGCAAGCTTCGGATGGGTTGAGCGACAACCAGGTACAGCATATCTTACAACTGCCGGACGGCCGGATGGTCTTCACCACGCGAGGAAACATCAACCTGTATGACGGCATGAGCTTCCACTACATGCACCGGAACGACTCAGACGTATATACCCTCGACCACTATCGTGGAGCCTACCATGTGTATGTGGGCGACCACGACCGTCTTTGGGTAAAAGACTACCGTCGGATGTGGTGCCTCGACCTCCGTCATGAGCGCTATCTGAAACATCCGGAAAAGGTTTTCCGCGATATGGGGTTAAAAGAAACCGTAACAGACTTTTTCGTAGACTCCGAAAAGGGACTATGGCTCGTCACATCTACAGGACTGTGGGACGGGCAACGCAAATGCTATCTTTCCCTGACCGGACACGAAGGGGAATTGCAGGATGTGGAAGTACAAGACGACCATCTCTATTTGTTTTTCAGCTCCGGCGAGATGTCCTGCCACTCCCGGCATGACGGCCGCTTCCTCTACCGCACGGCGGCCTATCCCGAAAACGAGAGGGCGGACTACGCCCACACGTCACTTGTAGTAAAAGGTCCCGACGGTAATCTCTACCAGATCCGTTCGGGACGACGGGCCGGATTTTTCGCATTTTATCCTTCTTCACGTACATGGCGCAAATTGATGGATGCCGACGGACAGTTGCATACACTCATTGTCCCTTCGTCCCGCATCGCCTATATCAGTAGCCTGAACGGAATTTGGACCATAGACCTGCAAAGCGGGCAAGCCACATTCCAATCGACCTTACAGACCACAGAAGGCAGAAACCTGCAAACCAATATCAACACCATCTATCAAGACCGCCAGCAAGGCATCTGGTTGGGGACGGACAATCAGGGCATCCTTTACGCCCATCCCGGACGATTCAAATTCATGTCCGCCCCTACGCTGGAAAGCCTGCCCTTTTCCTCTCCACTCCATGAAGCCGACTTCCGATGGGACGGCCACCGGCATGAAATTCAAGGCAAGCACTACAATGATGTGTACACCGACAGTCGGGGACGGACTTGGGCCGGAATGCCGGACGGCCTCTGCTTGTTCCTTCCCGACCAACAAGCACCCCGTACATTTTATACGGAAGACGGACTGCCCAACAACTTCGTCCATGCCCTCACCGAAGATGCAAAAGGAAACATTTGGGCATCGACCAGTTACGGCATTTCACGGATTTCGGTCGGAAAATCAACTGATTCCATCACTTTCACCAACTATCGCCACGAAGACGGAACCCTGAAGGGGGAATATCGTGACGGCCAGGCTTATACCCTACCAGACGGCCATCTTCTGATGGGGGGCGTGGACGGATGGACACTTTTCCATCCCGACAGTGTGGAGATTCCCCTCCGGTATTTCCGTCCGCTGCTCATCGGTTTATCATTGCATGGAACAGCACTTTCTCTCTCCCGTACGGACAGTACCATGGCCTTCCCCCAACTCTCGCAAGCTCCGCCTTACACTACGCATTATGAGTTCCGTTACGACCAAAATCATATCGGATTCGACTTTTCGGCCCTGAACTATGCCTGGCCTACACAAACTCATTACCGTTACCGCCTGCTCCACGACGGCGATTCCACTTGGTACGCCACTCATTTGCAATCGGGCGGTAGCTTAGTAGACGAAAAAGGCAACCTGCATTTGTCTTTCCCCATGCTTCCCCCGGGAGAATACCGTTTGCAGGTCATGGCTTCTACACATGACGGATGTTGGAACGGACCGGCCACGGAAGTATCGTTTGTCATCCACGCCCCTTGGTGGCTTACCCGTTGGGCTTACTTCGGATACGCCTGTACAGCCTTGTTGCTTGCCGCCGTCGGCATACGCTTGTACGTCCGACAGTCCAAGCGGCGTATCCTGCGACGCCACAAGGAAGACATCCTATTGCTTCGCATACAACATCTCATAGAACGGTGCGACAGTTACGAACGACAGCGCGAAACAACCGCCGGCCCGAATCCGGAAACGCAAGAGAAAGCCGAACTGCCCATCAGTGCCGCCGACAGTGAATTTCTGAACAAGGCCGTGGCGTTGGTCGAAGCTCATTTAGAAACCCCGGGATATTCCGTGGAACAGCTCAGCAAAGACTTGTGCATGGAACGTAGCGGACTATACAAAAAATTGACAAACATATTAGATAAATCGCCCAGTCTATTTATCCGGAGCATCCGCCTGAAACGGGCAGCCGACCTGATTCTGGAAGGCAGGATGAGCATGGCCGAAATCGCAGAACAAGTGGGCTTCAGTTCCGCGAGCTACATGGGCAAGTGTTTTCAGGAAGAATTCGGTTGTAAGCCGTCGGAATACGCTGAAAAAGCGAAAGAATCAACATAGTTACCATACGTTTCAACATCAGTGTTCTATGTTCTCCCCGTTCTGAGGTTAACTTTGCACCATCAAAACAAACTATCAATCCATAGAACCATGAAGAAAAGTATGTTTATCTTATGTGGACTGACTTGTGCAGCATCCTTGTTCGCCCAAGAAGTCAAACGTACCTCAAACGGAGCTACGAATTTTATTCACACACAAGACGTGACGGAAGAAGTCCGTTTTTACGCGCCGGACATCGTACGAGTTATCAAATATCCGTCGCGCACATTACCGGAAAAGAAAAGCTATCCGGTAGTGAAAGTACCGGAAACGGTAAATATCAGCTATTCGGAACAAGACGACCGTCTCTCCATGAAGACCGACTACATGGAAGTTGTCATGGACAAGAAGTCCGGTAAAATCTCTTTCAAGGATGCGCAGGGCAACTTGCTGGTGCAAGAGAAAGAGTTCGGCACGAACTTTATTCCCCGCAAAGACGGCCCGCATGACAGTTACCTTGTCAGCCAGCGGTTCATGTTGCAACCCGACGAAACCATCTACGGACTCGGACAACAACAGACCGGCAAACTGAACCAACGTGGGCAGGAATTGATGTTGCGCAACGAGAATACGCGTGTATGTATTCCTTATATCACATCGGAAAAAGGCTACGGCATCTATTGGGACAACCCGTCGCCCACCATCTTCTCCGACACGCCTCAAGAAACCAGCTTTAACAGCGAAGCTGGCTTGATGAGCGACTATTATTTTATGTATAAGGACGGTACGCAAGACGGCGTTATCGCTTGTATCCGTGACTTGTCCGGACAGGCTACCATGTTTCCGTTATGGACAATGGGCTTCTGGCAATGCCGCGAACGCTATAAAAGCAGTGACGAACTGTGCGAAGTACTGGACAAATACCGTGAACTCGGTGTCCCGTTGGATGGTATCGTACAAGACTGGCAATACTGGGGCTGCGACTCCAACTGGAATGCGATGAAGTTTATGAATCCTCGCTATATCAACAAGATGGGCGACCCGGAATGGATGAAATACTTACCCAATGGCGAAAACCCGAATGCCCAGTATCCCGAACCGCGTATCAAGAGCCCGAAAGAGATGGTAGACTACGTGCACAAAAACAATGCCCACCTGATGATTTCCGTCTGGGCCAGCTTCGGACCTTGGACAGAGCAATACAAGGAATTGGACGCCATGAACGCACTACTGAAATTCGAGACTTGGCCGCGCAATGCCGGTGTGCATCCTTACGACCCATTCAATCCTAAGGCACGCGACCTCTATTGGCGTTATTTGAAAAACCTCTATGATTTGGGCATAGATGCATGGTGGACCGATTCTACAGAACCAGACCGCTTCGACATGGGCGAGAAAGAATTCAGTCTTCCCACAGCAGACGGCACTTTCCGTAGTGTACACAATGCTTTCCCCCTCTTAAGCAACCAAGGCGTATATGAACACCAACGTGCCGTATCGGATAGCAAACGATTGTTTCTCATGACTCGCTCCTCCTACCTCGGACAACAACGCTATGGTTCTTTCTGCTGGAGTGGCGATGTTGTATCCCAATGGAATGTAATGCGCAAACAAATCGCAGGCGGACTGAACTACTCCCTCTGCGGCATACCTTATTGGAATACCGATATCGGTGGTTTCTTCGGCTGGGAATACGGTAACAATTGGAAAGACGTTGCCATGCAGGAACTGCAAGTGCGTTGGATGCAATGGGGCTGCTTCATGCCTATCATGCGCAACCACTGTTCCTCTCCCATGGAAAGCGAGATTTATAAATTCGGAGAAGAAGGCTACTGGGCCTACGATGTACAGAAAAAATTCATTGAATTACGCTATCGTCTTTTACCTTATATATATAGTCTCTGTGGCGAAGCCACCCAAGCCAGCGGCAGCATCATGCGTCCGTTCGTCATGGACTTCCCTCGTGACAAGAAGGCCATCCGCGTAGACAACGAATACATGTTCGGACGCAACCTGCTCGTCATGCCTGTCACCGATTCGCTCTACACTTACTACGACACGAAAGCCAGAAAAGGATTCACTTCCGTACCCGATGTAGCCAAAGCCGTGAAAAACGTAAAGGTTTACTTGCCGCAAGGAGCCAAATGGTATAACTTCTGGACCAACGAACAACATGCAGGCGGACAGACTGTGAATATGCCCTGCCCCATCGACATCATGCCGGTGTACGTGAAAGCCGGTTCCATCCTGCCCTTCGGTCCGGCCGTACAATATGCAACCGAAAAGAAGTGGGACAATCTGGAAATCCGTATCTACCCGGGAGCCGACGGCGAGTTCACACTCTATGAAGACGAAGGCGACAACTATAATTATGAAAACGGAGCATTCAGCCAAATCCGCTTCCGTTGGAACGACGCCACCCGTACGCTGACCATCGACGACCGTAAGGGTGAATACAAAGGCATGCTGAAGAAGCGCAACTTCCGTATCCTTGTAGTAGACCGCCAGAGTCCGTCGGGCGATAAAGCGGCCAAGGATGTCGATCGTGACATACGCTATAACGGAAAAGCGCAAAGCATCTCCTTCTAACCCAGGCTAAAGCTATCTCCGAAGAAGATTCTGCTTGCACTAAAGTAGAACTTCTTCGGAGCTTTTTTGCTCTTTTTTATCCTAACCTAATGAAATATTCTCGATTTGTCATACGACGAAACGAAAAAAACTATAACTTTGCTGATATTAACCTAAAAAATGAAGCAAACTTATTCCACAAATAAAAAACCTACTAGAAGACCATGAAGTATTTATTCAAAGTATTCAAAAGTATTTGTGCCATCTTGCTGTTAGTAACACAGATGAATGTGTTTACCAGTTGTAACGATGACTTGGCGGCGGATAGTTACTACACTTTCACCGGTGAAATGATGAGTGATTTTTTGGCGAACCGTGAAGATTTCAGCCAGTTCAAACGCATCGTAGAGCGAGCCGGAAGAATGGACTTGCTGGCCAGCCGGGGAGCACGCACGCTATTCCCACCCGTAAACTCCGGAGTGGAAGCTTTCCTAAAAGAAAGAGGATACGCCTCTGTCGAAGACATTCCGGCCTCTTTTTGCGACACGTTGGTAAAAGCCTGTCTTATAGAACGAACGTTGTACACCTACAATCTCTCTGAGACACATCAGGAAAGCAACCAGTTGGATTTGCCCCTGATTATGGTGACAAACGGAGACACTGTAGATGCCAACCAAATGGTATTGACCGTCATCAACCGGCGTGCCGCCATCATCAACGAATTGAAAAACGACTCTGTGGAAAACGGAGTAGTACATCCTGTAGACAAAGTTTTAGTACCCAACACCAGTCTGGGAGCCAGCCTTTTGGATGAGAACCACGAAGATTTCACCATCTTCTATGAAGCCCTCAAGAGAACAGCCCTGCTTGATTCCTTGTCGCGTTACCGCGATGACGGCTACGAAGAGTGGAAAAACAATTATGCCGCCTTCACGCCAAGCATGCGTATCGGAAACGAGAATTATGTGGGCAAACGTCCCGATCATCGGTATAGTGGTTTCACGCTTCTCATCGTACCCGACAAAGTACTTTACGAGAAATACAGCGACCGCTTCAACGAGAGCATGACCATGGATGAAAAGATCGACGCCCTGTATGACTTAGCTGCAGAAAAATATAGCGACAATACTTCCGCCAGCATCTTCGGACTGGACAAAGTGGATCCTAACGAAGGAAAGACATACAAAGAACTTTATTGGAACAAATCTTCTTTGAAGAGCCAATACAATCCCTTGCACATGTTCCTGTCTTACCATATCCTCGACCGATTGTTCACCAGTACGGCCAAGCTGGTAAACTGTTGGGGAGTCAATACAGCTTATCTCGACCCGACGGAATGGGTCGGAACCATGCTGGACTTCTCTACAATGAAATTGGAACGGGTTTACCGTACAATCGATCCTGCGGTAGAATACGAACGTGATTACTATATCAATCATAGTCATGCCAGCGCATACAACAACGATGAACGTATCCGCGGTGCCCATCTGACGACTCCTGAAAACGCCGACAACTTCTCGTTGAATGTAGCTTATTTCTACGTAGACGATGTGTTGGCCTACGACCAAACCATGCGTACCAAAGTCATGAACACCCGTATGCGAATCGACTTTATGACGTTGTGGCCGGAACTGACCAACAACAACATCCGTCTGTGCGGTAATCCTACGCAAGCATACAATGCCGGAGATAACAGCGAAGACGGAACCGAAGCCGGAGGCTACAATTATTATCTCCCGCCTGGTTACTTAAAGAATGCCACATTCAGCGAAAACACCACATTCTTCATACAGCGCCCCATCGTATATTGGTCGAGTTTGCATGGAGACGTATTAGGTGTTTTAGGTACGAGTTACGACGTGACCTTCCGACTGCCGAACGTACCTCCCGGTACCTACGAGTTGCGTTTAGGTTATTGTGCCTTGGCCGACCGCGGAATCGGACAGGTTTATGTGGACGGCGTACCTCAAGGTATCCCTATAGATATGCGATACGGCCCCAGCGACGCAAGAGTCGGCGGTCTTTACAACGGCTTCAAAGGCTGGAGAAACAAAGAAGAAAACTCCAGCGGTATCTATACTTCTGAGGAATTGGAAGAAAACGCACGTGTCATGAAGAATAACGGATACTACAGCGGCCCCAAGGGTGCGTTCTACAATAACGACGGAACCGACGCACCAAGATACAGTGCAAGTGTCTGTGTAACTCATTATAACCAGAACGATTTGATGCGTCGTAAAATCTGTAACGTGGAAGTAAAAGCAAACACCCACCATACCATACGTTTGCGTTCCGTGCTTTCAAGCAGCGAAAGCGGAAACTTCGTCCTCGATTATATGGAACTGGTTCCGATAGATATCTGTGGAGCCGGAGGACTCGGTGAAGACCTCTATTAAACACCTTCCGCAATGCACCATAATCCCATCTGTATCCGGCTTTCTAACAAGGTCGGAATACAGATGGGATATTTCATACCATAAAAAGACAGTTGACGGATAAACGTATCTTCTCACAAACAAAAGTGAAAGAAAATAAAGTTTCGGGCGTATTTAGGATTTTTCATACTTCTTCTTGCCATATTCATCACATATCAGCTATATTTGCTTCTTACGATTGTATTCATTAAAACTTTAACGTATGAAGAATTGGAGAATAGAGGCCATTATCTTGGCCGTAGGACTGTCATTGGCCGGCGTATTTGTACGCAATGGCCTCAGTGAGTTTTCATCCCGCAGCCGTGTAGTAACCGTCAAAGGACTGGCCGAAATGGAAGTAAAAGCCGATAAGGTTACGTGGCCGCTGACTTATAAAGTATTGGGAAACGATATGGTATCCCTTTATAATGAGATAGAGGAATCCAATGCAAAAATCATCGCATTCCTGAAAAGCAAAGGGGTCAAGGAGAATGAAATCAGCGTAAACGCTCCGGAGATCATCGACACCAAAGCCGAACGCTATAATACGACCGTACAACCCTACCGCTACAATGTAACTACGGTCATCACGGTCACCTCTAAGCAGGTAGATTTAGTGAGAGGTCTCATCAACGAACAAAGCGAACTGCTCAAACAAGGAGTAGCCATCGTTTCCGGGGATTACCGCTACAACGTGACATACGATTACACGAGCCTCAACGATATCAAACCGAAGATGATAGAGGAAGCCACCAAAAATGCACGTACGGCTGCCGAAAAGTTTGCCAAAGACTCGGAAAGCAGTTTGGGAAGCATACAACGCGCCTACCAAGGACAGTTCTCCATCGAGAACCGAGATCCGAACACACCTTATATCAAACAGGTACGTGTCGTAACAACGATCGACTACTCGCTCGAGGACTGACCCGGGAGCTCAGACAGGGAAACATATTACCGAGGAGTTACGTTTTAGCCAAAAGAGCAGAAAGACATACTACCTCAGGAGGCATCTTTCAGACAGAAGAACAAAAGAACAGAAGGGTATATTTCCACGAATACCGTTTCCTTTTGCAACTTCCGGAGGATTCACAGTCGGGAAATGGATTCCAACAGACCAAGTATATCAGCAGGGCTGTCCGCAAAACGGACGGCCCCGTTTCGTTCCAAGAAATCCCGGTCGCGGAAACCCCATAATACAGAAATACACGGAAGCCCCGCATGGGCAGCCGTAGCCACATCTACATCCGAGTCTCCTACGTAAACGGCTTCGTCCTTTTCCACCCCCAGTTCCTGCAATGCGATTTCCACCATGTCGGGAGCCGGTTTGCGACGTGTGCCGACACGCTCTCCTACAGCCACTTGTACCGTATCCTGAAAATAATGACGATAAAGTTCATCCACCCCGCCTTGCAGTTTATTCGACACAATGGCAATCTTATAACCGGCTGTTTTCAGTTCATGCAACAAATCTGCAACACCCGGATATAAATCAGTCTTCACCATGCAATGTTCCACATAATAGCGTTTAAAACAGTCGAACACAGCCTCAAACCTTTCACTATCCGTACTGGCAGGTACGGCGCGTTCCATCAATTTGCGCACTCCGTTACCCACGAAACGACGCACCTCCTCCACACTGCGCGTAGGAAATCCGAACTGTGCCAGGGCATAATTCGTACTGTCTGCCAAATCATCCAACGTATTAAGCAACGTACCGTCCAAATCAAAAACGATCGTAGTAATTTTCGTCATCCTTTCGCTCTCCTCCATTAAACCAAACTTTCCGCAAAGGTACAAAAAAGCGGCCTGCGCACAAGCGCAAGCCGCAGAAAGAACAAAAACATCTATATTCTTTAATTCTAAATCAGAATGCGTAACCCAGACGAATCATGTGGTTTACGGCTCCTGCAGGACCGTCTTCCCATACTTCTCCAAACCCACGCTTAAAGGTGTAGTCTATATTAATTCGTTTGTACCACACGCCCATTCCTATAATAAGACCTCCGTCGCAACGCTTGTAATCCTCAATATCTCCAATCTTCACGTCACCATCATCATCGCCGAAGTCATATTTACCAGCCATATCCACGCCGAAGAAAGCTCCGAAACGGCCGTCCACCGCAAGGTTATCCGTCAGATTATACTTATAACCCACCGTAAGAGGAATATTGAAGTTATGGGCACGGAATTTGGCATCGCTATGGTTTACGTCGAACCCGCGTGTTCCAAACATTACGCCTGTATTCCAATATGCTCCTTTATAGAAGTTCTTATTAAAATCAAGGCTGAAATTATACCCCGGCAACATGTCGATTCCTCTCGTATTGTCCCCCTTGAAATTGTTAGCGGCAAAACCACCACGGAGTATCAACTGACCACCCCAAATTTGTGCATTCACTGTAGCCGTTCCCACCATGAGAGCCGCTACCAACATTAAAAAGATTTTTTTCATAATTTAAGTTTTTAAATTGAACAATATCGGTACATTCGCTGTACCTTATACAAATATAGTAAAATAAAATCTATCCCGAACAGATTTCAGAGAAAAAAACTGCTCAATCCTACAAAAAGGAAACAAATAAATCCCTAATGACCAAAAAATAACAATGATTGAAAAGAAAGGCTACACAAGAACACGGTTTATCTCTTCATAAGAGAGCAACTATTTAATGCAAAAATATTCAAAAGATTGTATAATACAAAATTATACTTCAATAAAATACAAATTATGTGCGTAAAATGTTGAGAAAGTTAAGAAATACCTTTTTTCAGAGGAATATATCATGCTGTAAAAGAAGATAAAACGTTCCGGAGTTGCTCTCTTATGAAGAGATATACATTTTTGAGAAGAAGAAACAGGACCTGATAATAAGGTTCAATGCTTTTAAACTAAAGAAAAAAACACAGATATGAGATTCGGAATACAACCTTATAGTATGGTTTTTCTACTCGCTTTAGCTTGTGAATCGACTATGGCTCAAAGCGTAGACTACTCGGTAGTGTCCGTTCCGGAAGAATCGGGAACCGACTTCACCCAAATCTCCCAAACCACGGATTACGTGTGTATGCCGGAAGTCAAACGAAGCAACCGAGGCATCGGTTGGTTCTCCAACCGCATCTTGGATATTTCCACAGACGGAAGCCAAATTGCCTATCTGTCTTTCCGCAACAACACGACCAATATCTTCATTAAAGATTTGAGTAAACAAGGCTCTTCCATCCAGAAGACCAACCGTACTGCCGTATTGGACTTTTCTTATTCACCCGACGGTAAGCAAATCGTGTTCTCCGAGGCTCGCGGGAAAACCAACCAGATATTCCAAACGTCTGCCGACAAGGGTTTCGTATGCAGGCAAATCACGTCCGGCAACATGGACTATTCTCCGATTTATTCGGCAGACATGAAATTGATATTCTTTGCCCGACAGGAAAACAAAAGCATCAGCATTTGGAGCCACGACATGCAGAACAACTTTTTAGCCAACTACTCCCAAGGACTGAACCCTTACCCCGTCAAAGGCGAACCGGCATTCATCTGCGTGCGCCCCAATGCTGCGGGACACAGCGAGATATGGAAGGTCAACTACGAAACGGGCGTGGAAGAGTGTATCGTCTCGCAACCCGATCGCGACTTCACCTCTCCTTCCATCTCACCGGACGGGCAATGGCTGTTGTTCGTGGGAAGCAGTAAAATAGAAACCGGTTCTTTTTCTTATTACAATACCGACTTGTTCGTATCGCGTTTAGACGGAACCGGATTCGCCCAACTCACCTACCATGCCGCAGACGACCTCAGCCCCGTGTGGAGCAAAGACGGACGCTACATCTACTTCGTGTCCCAGCGCGGCAACAAAGAGGCCAAAGCCAACATTTGGCGTATGACGTTCAATTATTAGTGTTAAATCATAGATTTATTCATTTCAAAATTTAGAGATTATGAAAAAGTTTAAGTGTTTATTGACCGCGATGTTGTTAGGTTGCTCTACAATGTCTTTCGCACAGTTCATGAACGGCGGCGGTTCATCGTCATCATCCTCGGACAACACCCCCTGGAAAGGCTTACGTTTCTCTTACGACCGTACGTTCGTTAACATTGACATTGACGACGCTCCATCACAAGACATGAACGGTTTTTCATTGGGGTATGTACAGTCATTCAGTATCGCAAAGAAACTGCCGTTGTTCTTCGAAACCGGTGCCGGCATTAACTTCGCACGTTACAGCGACAGCGAAAGTGACAGCGAAACGATTTACGGTTATACCATCAGCGCCGAAAACAAATGGTCTACCACAACGTTAGGTTTAACTATCCCTCTCAACGTTGTTTACAAAATCAATATCAACGATAAATTGGCATTGAAACCCTACACCGGTTTTTATTTGAGAGTAAACCTGATGTCTAAATCAAATGACAAAATGGAAGTCAGCATCCCGTCGGAATTTTCTCAATATGTAGATGCCAGCGATTACGAATGGGACGAAGATTACAATAACTTCGATAAAGACGACGTAGGCGAGGACGGCACATGGAACCGCGTACAGTTCGGCTGGCAAATCGGTGCCACTCTCGACATCAACAAGTTTAATGTAGGAATCGGATATGCTCTCGATTTCAACGAAATTGCAGAAAAGACAAAATGCGGTATCTTCTCCGCTCGCTTAGGTTTCAATTTCTAAACAGACATCTTACGAGAAGAATATCAACGGAAACACGCCACAAACGGCATGTTTCCGTTTTTTATAAAAGTAAATCAGTACCTTTTTTATAACTTTGCGGCATCAAACCAACCCTATATCACCATGCTCAACGGACACGGAGACGACTCATACCGGTACGGCCGCAAGATAACCCTGAACTTCAGCAGCAATGTATATCACCATACATCGCTTGCTCCTTTATTCCGGCATCTGGAAAACTGTTGGGAACAAGTACGTTCCTATCCCGAACCGTCGCCGCATGCCGTAGAAAGCCAACTGGCTCAGGCGATGGGGATAAGCGCGGAATCGGTCTGCCTGACGAGCGGAGCCACGGAAGCCATCTATCTGATTGCGCAGACTTTTTCCGGAAGACGTTCCTGCATTCTGTCCCCCACGTTTTCGGAATACGCGGATGCCTGTCGCCTGCACGGCCATCAGGTACGGTCCATCTATACCACCGACCATCTGCCGAAGGATGCGGACATCGTGTGGATCTGCAATCCGAACAACCCGACCGGGGCCGTCCTTCCCCACGACGAGATGAAACGGCTGACCGCGCAGCATCCGGACGTCCTGTTCGTCATCGACCAAAGTTATGAGGATTTCACCCCGCGCATGTTGTTCTCTCCGCATGAAGCCGCCGCACTATCCAACGTCATTTTGCTCCATTCCCTGACGAAACGTTTCGGCATCCCGGGATTGCGCGTCGGCTACCTGACCGCCCGGCAGGAATGGACGGCACGTATCCGACGGAACAAAATGCCATGGTCGGTCAACACGTTGGCATTGGAAGCCGCCCTCTTCCTGACGGAGCACGAAAAAGACTTCCGCATCGACTTGCAATCCCTATTAGAAGAGCGGGCGCGCGTGGCCGGACAGTTGGAAGCCCTGCGCATAGCCGAAGTTTGGCCGGGGGAAACTCACTTCCTGTTGGCCCGGCTGCGGATGGGAAAGGCCTCGGCACTGAAAGACTACTTGGCCGAAACGCACGGCATGCTCATCCGCGATGCCGGCAATTTTGAAGGATTAGACGAACGGTACTTCCGCATAGCCGTACAATCTCCCGAAGAAGATGACCGCCTGTTGGCCGCCATCGGAGAGTGGATGTTTTCCATATAACCACGCCCATGCACAGCATTATTCCTTTACTTATCGGATGGGGGTTGGACCTCTGCGCCGGAGACCCCGCCCGGCTGCCGCACCCCATAGTGGCTTTCGGCCGCTGGATCAGTTTTTTTGAGCGGAAGGCCAACCACGGAGACCACCGGCGTGCCAAAGGGACTTTCTGGACCGTCACCACGCTCTGCACCCTCTTCCTATCCGCCCATCTCGCCTTGGCCGCCTTATGGACGGCTTGCCTGCAATGGGAGGCCGGGGGAACTTACTTGTATTATCTCGTGACGGGCATACTCATCTTTTACTGTCTGGCAGGCACGACGCTCATTCGGGAAGTGCGCATGGTATTCTGCGCCGCCGACCGTTCTTTGGAAGAAGGAAGGCGGCAAGTAAGCCGCATCGTGGGACGGGATACAAGCCGCCTCAGCGACCAGGAAATACGCACCGCCGCTCTGGAAACTTTGGCGGAAAACCTGAGTGACGGTGTCATTGCCCCGTTATTCTGGCTCTACGTGTTGGGTATTCCGGGGATGCTGACTTATAAAATGATCAACACCATGGATTCCATGCTCGGCTACCGCACCGAACGGTTCAAGGACTTCGGCCGCGCAGCCGCCCGGATAGACGATGCCGCCAACTACCTGCCCGCCCGTCTCACCGCCCTGCTGATGGCGTTGGCCGCGTACATCCCCTTCCGGAAAGGCAAAAGTGCCCGCAACCTGAAAGAAGAACTGCGTTTCATCCGCCGCTACGGACGGATGCACGCCAGCCCCAACTCCGGCTACCCCGAAGCGGCGTTGGCCGGCATACTGGACTGCCGCTTCGGCGGGCCGCACCACTACTTCGGCGAGTATTGTTTCAAACCGTACATCGGAAACCGCCTGCGCCCGCTCACCACAACCGACATGCAACAGGCCGTGACCGTCAACCGGCGTGCGGAAATCCTGATGATCCTGACGGGCGTCTTACTCTACCTCCTCTGACGACAAGATGCGATAGAACTTCACCATATCCAAATTCCGCCGCACATGGGCAGCCAAAAGATCGTATTGCCTTTCTTTGTAGTCTGCATAGTCCTCCGTGGTCCCGCAGGCCACCTCCTCCGTATAAGGAGCCAAAAGGAAATCCAAGACAGAAGGGTTGTCCAGAATGCCATGGATGTAAGTCCCCATGCAACGGTCGTGGACGTAACACCCGTCGGCTGTCCCGTCTGCCAACCGATTCAAGGGGACGAAGGATTGCCCCGCCTCGTCGGCCACCGTCCTGCCCATGTGGATTTCATAGCCCCGACACAGCGTTCCGGAACCGCGAAAACGGAACTCCACCTGACGGGTCACTTTCTCCCGGCCGATGACCGTATGCACGGGCAATAGCCCCAGACCGGACAAGCGTGCCGGTGTGCCTTCCACCCCGCCGGGGTCGGCCACCTCCGTGCCCATCATCTGATAGCCTCCACAAATCCCCATGACGGTCTTGCCGCTCCGAGCGGCTTGTACCACGGCCTCGGCCAGGCCGTTGCGTTTCAGTTCACGCAAGTCGTCCAACGTGCTCTTGCTACCGGGCAACACGATGACGTCCGCTTTCTGCAACTCATCCGCCCGGTCGGTGTAATACAGGTGCACCCTGCCGTCGCGTTCCAAGCGGTCGAAATCCGTGAAGTTCGACAAGTGGAGCAACTTCACCACGGCCACGTTCACCCGTCCCGCTGCGGCACGGTCGTTCTTCTGTTCCAGTTCCACGGAATCCTCCTCCTCAATCTGTATGTCGTGGAAATAAGGTATCACCCCAAGTACCGGCACGCCGCACACTTCCTCCATCATCCGCACGCCGTCGTCGAACAACCGGCGGTCGCCCCTGAATTTGTTGACGATGATGCCCTTTATCCGTCGACGGTCTTCAGGCGTCTGCAACATGATGGAACCGTAAGCCGAAGCGAAAACCCCGCCCCGGTCGATGTCCGCCACCAAAAACACGTCGGCCCCGGCATGGCGGGCCATGGACATATTCACGATGTCGCGGTCCCGCAGGTTGATTTCGGCGATGCTGCCGGCCCCCTCCATCACGATGGGGTTGTAACAGACGGCGAGCCGGTCGAACGCTGCACACACCGCTGCCCGCAACTCCTCGCGTCCGCCCCGGCGGAAGTAGTCGTAAGCCGAACTGTTGCCCACGGGCCGCCCGTTGAGCACCACTTGCGACGTATGGTCGGAATTCGGTTTGAGCAACACGGGATTCATGTCCGTGTGGCACGGTATGCCGGCCGCTTCGGCCTGCACGGCCTGCGCCCGCCCTATCTCAAACCCTTCGGGAGTGGCGTACGAATTGAGCGACATGTTCTGTGCCTTGAACGGAGCCGGACGGTAACCGTCTTGCCGGAGAATGCGGCACAAAGCCGCTGCCAGTACGCTCTTGCCCACGTCGCTCCCCGTACCGGCCAACATGAAAGGATGTAATTTTCTCATGGACAAATCATGGATGATTATGCCGCAAAGTTAAGGCGAAATCCGTGATAATAAAAATGAATCTTTTTATCTGACAATCCGCATTTTCTTGCAAAAAACACACCACACTATAAATCAACGTCTTGCAAATACAAAATCAATCTACTGAGACTGATTTTTCAATCTGCTGCAAACGATTTTTCATTCTCAGCCAAACGATTTTCCGTTCTCAGCCGAACGATTTTCCGTTCTCAGCCGAACGAAATCACCCCTTCCGCCCATACGTGTCCGCCTTCCGGAAGTCTGACAAACATAGACGTGGAGCGCCATTTGCCTGTCCCGGAAACACAAAAAAAGGTTGCCCTTGTCTTACCAAGGACAACCTCCATATCATCAAACGCTTACGGACGCGAAAAGAACTGCTTACTGTATTTCAATCACACGGTTCACTTTTGCTTTCTCTTCCGGAGTGCGTTTCGGAAGCGTGATGTTCAATACTCCGTCACTCACATTTGCACTGATCTTGTCTTTCTCCACGTCATCCGGCAAAACCAGAGCCTGCTGGAACTTGGCGTAAGAAAACTCACGACGCAAATAGCGTTTGTTCTTCTTGTCTTCCTCTTTCACCTCGTTCTTTTTCTCCATCGAGATAACCAGTTCTCCGTCTTCGCCCAAATGGATGGTAAAATCTTCTTTCGTCATACCCGGGGCGGCTACTTCCACTTTATAGTCTGCATCACTTTCTATCACGTTGATAGCCGGTGCTGTGGCGTTCACCTTGCCCATCCATTCATTGTCGAAAAAGTCGTTAAACAAACTCGGTAACCAATTCTGACCATTGTACTTTCTAATCGGTGACATAATCTTCATCTCCTATCTTTTAAGTTATACATTCATTTTTTCTTTCCGGACGGCCTTCCTGTCGGTTGCCCCGTCCGCCTGAATAAAATACAAACCCCGTACCCGGAAACTCCATAACTTCATCGGACCGTCCGGGATTAAACTTTTGAAAACCTTTTTAAGCCCATACGGACTGATTTTAAAATTGTGCAATCCTTTTTAGCACCCACTCTTTTTTTCAACTGACATTATTGGCGCAGAAAACGACAAAATGTCAGTAATCAGCAGTTTATTGTTTTCTTTTTCTGTCTTTTATTTCATTATATTTTACTTCGCAAGGATAAATCCTTATATTTGTAGCATGATTATTCTACTTTCAATCCCAAAACACCTGATGAAACAGAAATTTCCCAAAAGGCACAGCGGCATCTGCGCCTTGATGGCCGGAACGGCCTTGCTCGCAGCCTGTCATTCCTCCTCGGAAAGCCGGCATGAAACGGGACGGGTTGACGCGGCTTCCACCACTCACCGGCCGACGGGCACCATAAACGTCACCGCCACGAGCCAAGCGGGCGTGTCGTCACCTGTGGTGTACATCTATAAAATGAAAAAGGACTACTCCAAGTTAGTGCCCGTACTGATGAACGAAGAACGCACGCGTATCGTGTCCTATCCCGACCCCATAGACCTGCAACGGGGCGGCAAGCCCGCCTTGCCGACTCCGCTCGAAGGAGGCTATTGGTTAGACAACCGGGGGATTGGCCCCACCGTGGCTTTCCTCTCTTATACCTACGAGGAATATATCCGGCTGGCCGCACCTCCCAGTCGCGAGGAGATGATGGAACGCATCGTGGACAAATACCCGCTCACGGAGATACGCGCCTGCGGCCGCCGTGCCGACTACAAGGATATCGTGACGGAACTGAACGAAAAAATACGGCGCGAAGGATGGAAATAATCCGCCGCCATACACATTATTAATATAATAGAAAAAAAGATGAAGAAAATGACTTTCAAAATTTACATGGCGGCCTGTTGCGCCGCAGTGGCCTTCAGTGCCTGCAGTGAAGAAGATGCTACCCTGCACGGTGTGGCACCGGCAAAGATCGGCACCATCAGCCTGAACACCGGCAAAGATCAAGTGCGTCCCGGCCAACCCCTGACAGCCTCCATCGCCCTCCCCACAGGCGGGCAGAACATCAGCGAAGCAACTTACACATGGGGGTCACTGAACTATCCTTCGGAAAAGGAAGAAAACGGAACGGCCTATTTCAGCTTCACCGCACCCGAAGAACCGGGACAATACAGTTTATCGTTCAACGCCCGTTACTCGTTCCTCGGCCCTGATGCGGAAGGCAACTTTTATAAAGACATGAGCAGCACGCTGGACTACACAGTCATCTCCTGCGACATCTTCAGCAGTTTTTGGAATGACGACCTCGCCACTACACTGAAGGTCTATCCCCGGCTCACGGAAAGCACGTCGCAACCCGGCACTTATTTGGGTACATTTGCGGATAAGTTATCCTCCAGTTCCTTCTCCACCATCAACCGCGCCTTCACATTCAACGACAACATCCTGTCGAAAATCACGGAATATGAAATCTACACCAATACGGACGTAAGTACCTACGCCAGAAAATTCTACGTCGTGCGCACCTATGCCCAAAGAAGATTCAATATGGAAGTAGAGACCGAGTATTATGACGACGCATCGACTCCCGGCCTCCATACCCCGATAGCCGAAGAAGACTGGAACGATGAGAATTGGAAGAACGAGATGGGGCAAAAACTCCAAGCAGGTACCCTCCGCCTCTACTGCAAATTACAGGACGAACACACCCAACTCTGGCTGAGTGCATTCGACACCGGTGACGGCAGCGGCATCTACCTCGTCCGCGACTACACGGCGAATACCGTCAGATAAATCACAAACCATAACAATTTATATACAATGAAACATCGTTACCTCCTTTGGCTTGCGGTCGCCCTTATCGGTACACAGCCTCAGCCGAGCCCCGCAAAGAAGCGCAGGCACGGCAAATAGCAGAGGAGTTCCTCGCCGCCAAACGTGTGACCGCCACACGTGCCGCCGCACCGCTTACCTTGGCAGCCACGTCCGAGACCTCCCCCTTGAAACGCGGCCTCGGCACGGCACAACCGGCATGGTACGCCTATAACCAAGGCTCGGAAGCTTTCGTTATCGTCTCCGGGGACGACCGCATGGCCGACATTCTCGGTTACTCCACCGAAGGCGCATTCCGCACCGGGGACATGCCCACCGGACTCAAAGTCTTGCTCGACGCATACGCCGCGCAGGCCGGGCATATCCGCCAAACAGGAGAAGCACCCGACGGGCGGCAAACGTTCAGCCTGAAACAGGAAGACACGTCGTTCCCCGAAACCGTCGCTCCCTTGCTCGGCGACATCAACTACGACCAAGGCACACCCTACAACAAATTCTGTCCCGAACTCAACGGTGAACAGATGGTGACGGGCTGTGCTGCAACGGCCGCCGCAATGATCATGCGCTACTATAAATATCCGGAGCGCGGCACAGGCAACTATTCCTATACCACGGAGACCCACCAATTCCCCGTGGAATTCGATTTCGGCAACACGCCTTTCGACTGGGACAACATGCTGCCTGCCTACAACTATGGCGAATACAACGAGACACAAGCCAATGCAGTGGCCACACTGATGAAAGCCTGCGGCGTGGCCGCACAAATGGACTATGCCTCGACATCGAACACCTCCTGTGAGGAGCTCATGCAAGGCATGGTGAAATATTTAGGCTATGACCCGTCGGCCTATTTCACATACAGGTCTCTCTATTCTTCCGAGGAATGGATGAACCTCATCAAAACGGAGCTTTCGGCCAAGCGGCCTGTGCAATATAACGGACAAGACGCCACAATTGGCGGCCATGGTTTTGTCATCGACGGCTACGACAGCGACGACCTCGTGCACGTGAATTGGGGATGAGGAGGAGCTGACAACGGGTATTTTGAATTATATTCCCTTAATCCGGAAAGTCTTGACATCGGAGGAGGTGGAGGAGGCTTTAAGTTCCTCCAACGCATGATAGTCGGCCTGATGCCCCAGACCGGCACACCGGTGCCTTCCTGCCATTTATACATGGACGATGCCGAATATGAAAACGGAACCTTCCGCTTGAACAATATTACAAACTCCGGCTACATATTCGACGGGGAAATCACCCTTATGGCCGAAAAGGACGCTACGGCACAACCGTTCTCCAAATCTTACCGGACAGAAAACGAGGTTCCTACCGAGGCATCCATAGAGTTTTTAACTTTCAGCGGCTTCGACCCGACAGCGTTAGCACCGGGAACATACCGAATATACCCGGCCGCACGCCAAGCCGGACAAGAAGAATGGAAAGAAATACGGAAAAACCCCAATGCCACAAAAGAATTTTACCTCGAAGTATTCCAGGACGGCTCTTCCGAATGGCACGCCTCCGGCCGGGAAGCCGTAGTGAACATCACTCCCTCCGGTAAGCTTTACAGCGGCTATAATGCAGATTTCAAGGTGGAGATACGGAACGAGGAAAAAAACAGTGAGTTTCACAATGACGTATATGCCCTGCTAATAGACATTGAAAGGAACGAGCTAATGGATTATTTTCCCGTAGGAAGTTTCTGCCTGCCCGCTCTCGATGACACCACGTTCACCGCCACACGGACATTGCCCGCAGTGGAAGAAGGGCGGTACGGAATACAGGCGGCTATCCTCATAGGCTACGGGATTCACGCAATAAGTCCCCTCGTGGAGATAGACATCGAGGAAGCCGACTTGGCCGAAGGCTTCAACCTGACAGGCGGACTCGACAAGGCATCGTACGAACAAGGCGAGACCATGACCTACAAGGGAAGCATCGACATCGAAGGCCACAGCGGCGATATGTATACAGACCTGTTCGTAATCGGCATTTATCCGAAAGAACTGGGCGACCCCTTGCAATACCAAATCTTGCAAGTCACGGCAACAAAAGAAAAACCCATGCACTTTGAATTGCAATTCAAGGCTACCCTCCAGCCGGACGACTACCGTTTCATCGTGGCGAATCACAACGGCACCGAAATAGCACAGACTACCTATTTCGAGATTACCGAACCTTCGGCGATACAAGGCATGGCCGCACAAACGGCTGACGCTCCTGTCTATTGCTCCGCCCCGGGAGAAACGGACATCCGTTTCCGCTATGGCGGAAAGGTGGCACGTGCCGACCTTTACGACAGCCGAGGACAACGGCTTCTCTCTTCCGACAAGCCTGAAAGCGCGGACGGAAACTACCGTATTACCGCCGGACAGTTGCACCATGGAATCTACCTGTTGCGTGTCGTGACGGCCTCCGGCACCGCCCACACACTGAAATTTGTGCGGTAACACGGTGCAAACATAAAGCATCGCGTCCCTGTATGCCATTGCACGTTTCCGGGGAAACGTCAGGCCATACAGGGACGCGATGTTTTCAACAAACGATAAAACTATTGTTTCATCAAGTATGCCTTGAATCCGGCAAAGTCCTTGCCCATCGGGATACTCTTCTTCTCCCCTTTCATGAAGGCGGCCAACTTTTCAGGTATGTCCACCGGACCGCCGATGATATTCTCCACCGTGGCCTGGAACTTGGCCGGATGTGCCGTTTCGAGAAACACACCGCATTCGCCCTCACGCAGCCCCTCGCTTAAAGCACGGAAGCCGCAAGCCCCGTGCGGGTCGAGCAAGTAACCGTTCGTTTCATAACAAGCCTTCACGGTCTCGGCAATCTGCGCGTCGGTATAAGTCGCCCCGCTGATTTCAGCCGTAATGGCCGCGTGGCTTCCCTTGTATAAGTCGTAGATTCGGGCAAAATTACTGGGGTCGCCCACATCCATGGCATTGGCGATGGTCTGCACCGACGCACGGGGATGGTATTCTCCCGTCTGCAAATAATTATAGAAGATGTCGTTGGCATTGTTGGCTGCAATGAAACGCTTCACCGGCAAACCCATCACCTTGCCAAACAATCCGGCCGTGATGTTGCCGAAGTTTCCGCTCGGCACGCATACCACTAATTGGTTGGCCTTACCGAGCTTCTTCATCTGGGCATAGGCGTAGAAATAGTAAAATGCCTGCGGCAGGAAACGGGCCACGTTGATGGAATTGGCGGACGTCAGTTTCATGTGGCGGTTCAGTTCCTCATCCATGAAAGCGTTTTTCACCAAAGCCTGACAATCGTCGAACACGCCGTCCACTTCGAGGGCGGTAATGTTCTGCCCCAACGTCGTAAACTGGCATTCCTGAATGGCACTCACCTTGCCTTTCGGATAAAGTACATGCACGTGAATACCTTCCACACCCAGAAAACCGTTGGCCACGGCACTCCCCGTATCGCCGGAAGTAGCCACCAACACATTCACCTGATTACACCCTTCTTGTTTGATGAAGTATCCCAAAAGGCGGGCCATGAAACGCGCCCCCACGTCTTTAAAGGCCAACGTGGGACCGTGGAAAAGTTCCAAGGAATAAATGTTCTCCGTCACTTTCACCACCGGACAGTCGAAATTCAACGTGTCGTACACGATTTGTTTCAACGTATCGGCCGGCACGTCCTCTCCGAAGAAAGCGTCCGCCACGCGGTAGGCCACTTCTTGAAAAGAAAGGTCCTGTATCTCGTCGAAGAACGACTCCGGAAGATGCCGGATGACCTCGGGCATAAACAAACCTTTGTCGCTCGCCAGGCCTTTCACTACGGCTTCGTGAAGCGTAGCGCGGTCGGCCTTACCGTTCGTACTATAATATTTCATAAAGTATGGTCGATTAATGTTTCATAAATTCACGAATAAACTCATCGCCCCGAAGCAACCCGTAGCTTCCGGCTTTAGCTGCGTCCTCATCGAACGTCTGTACGCTGTCCGGCTCTATGCCAGGGTAGTAAATGGCAAACGGTATAGGGTCGGGCGTATGCGTACGGTGGGCACAGGGCGTAGGATGGTCGGGCAACACGGCGATGGCCACCGGTTCTTCCCAATCTTTCACGGCTTCCAAAATCGGTCCGATGGCACGGCGGTCCAGATTCTCTATCGTCTGCAACTTCAATTCCACGTTTCCGTCATGACCGGCTTCGTCGCTCGCCTCTACATGCAGATACACGAAATCACCGTCTTTCAAGGCTTCTATCGCCGCTTGGGCCTTGCCTTCGTAATTCGTATCGTACAAACCGGTAGCCCCTTCCACATCTATGACCTGCAAACCGGCATAACGTCCGATACCCCGTATGAGGTCTACGGCGGTAATGACCGCACCCTTTTTGATTTGAGGATAAGTCTCCGTCAACGGAACCATGGCCGGACGGTTGCCGCCGCCCCACGGCCAAATACTGTTGGCCGCATCGCGGCCTTCCTTCATCCGGCGGATATTCAACGGGTGGTCGGCCAACAACCTCTGAGACTCCAGAATCAGGCGATTCAGCAAGTCTGCGGTTTCCTGGGCTTCGGGTACTTCGGCCTTCACCATACAGTCACGGAAAGGCGTACCCGGCACGTCGTGCGGAGGAGTGCAATGCAGATGCTTGTTCCCTCCTTTGATGACCAATAAATGGCGGTACTGCACACCCGTATAGAAATGTATACGCTCGTTACCTAACTTCTCTTGCAAGAAACGAATCAGCACATCCGCCTCTTCCGTCTCCAACCGTCCGCAAGAATGGTTTTTTATCTTACCTTCTTCAATGCAAATCAGATTACAACGCAACGCCAAATCGTCATCGGCCAGTTCGACTCCGATACTGGCCGCTTCGAGCGGCCCGCGTCCTTCATACACCTTGTGCTGATCGTAACCCAAAATGGAAGAATTGGCCACTTCGCTACCGGGATGAAATCCCTCCGGCACGGTCTGCAACAATCCGTTGCGTCCCATGCGGGCTATCCAATCCATATTAGGCGTATGGGCATATTGCAACAGCGTCTTGTCGCCCAAGGCCGGAACTTTCCAATCGGCCATGCCGTCGCCCAGTATAATAATATGCTTCATCTTTATCTCCTTACCTTAATTATATATCTGTCATACGTTGGCAATACTCATGATGTCGGCAAAAACACCGGCCGCCGTCACTCCGGCCCCGGCTCCGTATCCCTGAATCTGCATGGGATACTCCTTATAGCGTTCAGTCGTCAGCAAGATAATGTTATTGGAACCTTCGAGGGTGTAGAACGGATGTTCACGTCCTACCTCACACAGTTCCACACTGGCTTTGCCGTTCTCGTAACGGGAAACAAAACGCCAACGTTTTCCTTCGCTCTCCAATACCTTACGCCGCCGCTCGAAATCGGCATCCAGGGAAGGCAGGTTCTTCCAAAATTCATCCAACGTACCCCGGAAAAACGAATCGGGCACGAACAGGTGCTTCTCCACGTCGGACTGTTCGATACGGTAACCGGCTTCACGCGCCAAAATCACCAACTTGCGGATGACATCTTTTCCGCTCAAATCCACACGGGGATCGGGCTCGCTATATCCTTCTTCCTTGGCCAGCCGCACGGTCTCGCTAAACGGAACGTCGGCCGAAATCTTGTTGAATATGAAATTCAAAGTACCGCTCAATACGGCTTCTATCTTCAAAATCTTATCCCCGCTGTTCAGCAAATCGTTCATGGTACGGATAATGGGCAGGCCGGCTCCCACATTCGTCTCGAACAGGAACTTCACCCCACGCTTACGGGCTGTGGATTTCAGTTTCTGATAAGTGGCGTAATCGGAAGAGGCCGCAGCCTTATTGGCCGCCACCACGGAGATGTTATGCTCCAGAAATTCCTGATACAGTCCGGCCACATCGGAACTGGCCGTACAGTCGACAAACACGGAATTGAAGATGTTCATTCCTATCACTTCGTCACGCAAGCGGTTCAAATCGCTCGGCGCACTATGCGCCAACTGTTCACGGCAGTTCTCCAAACTGATACCTTCGCGGTCGAACATCGCATTGTGCCCGCTGGCAATACCCACGACCTTAAGCTTCAAACCCCGTTCTTTCTTCAATTTCTCACTCTGCTGCGCCAACTGCGCAATCAAGCTACTACCCACCGTCCCTACTCCGCACAGAAAAAGATTGAGGACTTGGTATTCCGAAAGAAAAAAACTATCATGGATGACATTAAGTGTCTTGCGTAAGAACAGCCCGTCCACCACAAAAGAGATATTCGTCTCCGAAGCGCCCTGTGCACAAGCAATCACATTGATGCCGCTACGCCCCAACGTTCCGAACAACTTACCGGCGATGCCGGGCGTGTGCTTCATGTTCTCGCCCACGATGGCCACTGTAGCCAAACCGCTTTCTGCCGTCATCCGGTACATAGCTCCCGTCTCTATTTCCTTGGAGAACTCCGCATTCAAAACCTCGCAAGCCGCATCGGCATCCGCATCGCGTACACCGATGGACGTACTGTTCTCCGAAGAAGCCTGCGACACGAGGAACACACTGATGCCGTTATTGGCCAACGCCGAGAAGATACGACGGTTCACGCCGATGACTCCCACCATAGACAAACCGGAAACCGTAATCAATGTCGTTCCGTTTATACTGGAAATACCCTTGATAGGCTTCTGGTCTTCGGCGATGTCGCTCTTAATCACCGTGCCTTTTCCCGAAGGATTAAACGTATTCTTGATGAGAATCGGAATATTCTTTACGCAAACCGGATAGATGGTAGGGGGATAAACCACCTTCGCACCGAAGTTGCAAAGCTCCATAGCCTCTACATAACTCAACTCATTGATGGTATAAGCGGTGGAAATCACCTTCGGGTCGGCCGTCATGAAACCGTCCACATCCGTCCATATCTCCAAAAAAGAAGCATCCAATGCCGCTGCAATGATGGAGGCCGTATAGTCCGACCCTCCACGACCTAAGTTCGTCACCTCTCCGGAGTCGGCATCCGTGGAAATGAATCCCGGAACCAAAGAGACTTTCGGCAAGTCGACAAAAGCCTGTTTGACCAATTCGTGCGTCAAATCGGATGCCAACAACTGACGTCCCGACTTAATCTCAGTCTTAATAAAGGTACGTGAATCGAACCATTTGGCTCCGTCTATCAACACGGCTACTATATTGGACGACAGCCGCTCCCCATAACTGACTATGGCAGCAGACGTCTTAGGCGAAAGATCACGGATAAGATAGACGCCTTGATAAATGCTTTTCAACTCATCCAGCAAGGCGTCGATGGTCTCCAATAAACGTTCCTTATTTTCTCCGGAAGGAATTACGGCTTCTATCATCTGATGGTGACGCACGGCAATCTCATCAAACTCGGACTGGTAAGACAAGTCTCCGGCCAAAGCCAACTTGGATGTCTTAATCAACTTGTCGGTAATTCCGCCCAATGCAGATACTACGACAACCACAGGCTCCTTTTCAGCCTCAACAATCTTTTTAACACTCAGAATGCTTTCTACGGAACCTACGGATGTTCCCCCAAATTTTAATACTTTCATATCTACGTTTTCAGAATTGGATCTCTTTGCATGCAGGCCCACAACACCTGTCTCGACCGCTCCGAGACCTTAATATTTCAAAGTTGTTCTATCGTTGTATAACATCCGCAAAAATAGCAATTATTTATCTAAAAAGGCTTATGAAATAAAATTAATTTGTATTTTTGCCTAATAAATCATCGATATTAAGTATACACTCACATGACAAAAAAAACTTTTCTTCTCTATATCTTATTACTGTTCACCGCCATGCCGGTAAGCGCCGGAAAGGATTTCTATGAAGGAGAACCCGTATATGCGAGCCGTTGGCGGGATTACAGGCGAAGCTCTTACTTCGGTCTGCGTTTCGGTCTGAACGTCCCTACGGTGCGATACAAAGGGACAGGAGGAGAAGCACAGACCAATCCGTTGCCACGCTATCATATCGGTTTGGTTTACGGAAACAAGCTGGGCGACGGACTGCCCTTCTTCTTGGAGAGCGGATTGATTTACACGGAAAAGGGTACGGAAATAGAAGCCACGGAGGAAGTCGAGTTTAAGAAATGCTACATGAGGTATCTGGAAATTCCCATTGTACTGAAATACAAACTCAACACCAACGCCGACGATTTCACCGTGCAACCGTTTTTCGGAGGTTTCATGGCCGTAGGCGTAGGAGGAACGACCAAACTTTACGATTCCCGTACCAAGATTGACCCATTCGGAGCCGACCGCTATAAACGCTTCGATGCCGGAATACGGGTAGGTTGCGGCATGGCTTTCCAAAACTTCTACTTTGAAATGGGATACGACATCGGCTTGTTCAACATTGCCGGACGTAACTACAGCGAATACCATTACGACGACTTCGACGGGCACATCCGCACGGGCAACCTCACCGTGACCTTGGGAGTGGATTTCTAACTCCCGAGGTAAGCAGCCGCAGCTTCCGCACAACGTTCCCCGTCCATCGCGGCCGACACGATGCCTCCGGCATATCCGGCACCTTCACCGCACGGGAACAATCCCTTCAACCGCACGTGTTGCAAAGTTTCCCCGTCGCGCACGATACGTACGGGTGCCGACGTACGGCTCTCCACTCCTATCATCACGGCCTCGTTGGTCAGGAAACCACGGGAGGCTTTGCCGAAACGGCGGAAGCCCTCTGCCAACCGTGCCGTGATGAACTTCGGCATCCAGAAATGCAAAGGCGAGGACACCAGTCCGGGGGCATACGAACTCGCGGGCAGGTCGTAACTCAAACGCCCGTTCACGAAATCGGCCATCCGTTGCGCGGGAGCCGTCTGCCGGCAATTTCCCTGCTGCCAGTTCTGTTCTTCCAAGGCTTCCTGAAAGAACATCATGGCCAACGGATGACGCACGTCCGGCTGCAAACCGGAAACAGCCATAAAACCGGCCAGTGATTTCTCCTCCAGATCTTCCGGGTGCAACTCCACCACCATGCCGGAATTACTCCATTTCGACCCACGGTTGCTGGGCGACATCCCGTTGACCACCGTCTGCCGGGGGCCGCTGGCTGCCGGAACGACGAACCCGCCCGGACACATACAGAAACTGTACACCCCGCGGCCTTCCACTTGCTGCACAAAGCTATACTCCGCAGCCGGAAGATACTTTCCCCGTCCGTTCCGGTTGTGATATTGTATCTGGTCGATGAGGAGCGACGGATGTTCCAAACGTACACCGACCGCCAAGCCCTTGCTTTCGATTTCCACGCCATGGGTATGCAACCAACGGTAGACATCACGCGCCGAATGCCCTGTGGCCAGAATAACCGGCCCGCGGAAGGTCTTCCCCGTGTTCGTCTCTATCCCCACCACCGTGTCTTTCTCGATGAGCAAGACATCCATACGGGTCCCGAAATGCACTTCTCCCCCGCAGTCCAGAATCGTCTTGCGCATGTTCTCGATGACTCTCGGAAGTTTGTCCGTCCCGATGTGGGGATGGGCGTCTTGCAAGATGGACACACTGGCACCGTGTTGACAGAATACATTCAGGATTTTCTCCGCATTCCCGCGTTTCTTGCTCCGGGTGTACAGCTTTCCGTCGGAATAAGCTCCTGCGCCGCCTTCCCCGAAACTGTAATTGCTCTCGCTGTCCACTTTATGTTCACGCGATATTTTGGCCAAGTCCAACTTGCGGTCGCGGACGTTCTTGCCTCGTTCCACGATGACGGGACGATACCCCGCTTCAATCAGGCGCAAGGCGGCAAACAGTCCGCCGGGACCGGCACCGACCACAACCACCTGCGGACGTCCCTCCACATTCCGGTATGCCGTACGGACAAATTCATCGTCCTCCGGCTGCTCATTGACGTACACCCGCAGCTTCAAGTTGACGAATATCGTACGCTGACGGGCGTCGATACTGCGTTTCAACACCCGTATGGCCGTCAGCGTCCGTTCGTCCTTTCCTTTCTCGCGGGCGACGTAACGGCGCAAGGCCTGCTCATTGGCTGCCGTTTCCGGCAAGACCCTGAGTTGGTATTCTTCTATCATATCCTTATCGTTATCTGTTCGTTTAACCGAAAAGCGCACGGAGCGCCTCTTCCACTTTCCGCACCGGGACAAGTTCTATCTTCAGTTTCGACGTGTCGAATCCCTGCAAGTTGTGGCGCGGGACAATCATTTGCCGGAAACCGAGCTTGGCCGCTTCCGCCACGCGCTGCTCGATACGGTTTACCGGACGTATCTCGCCGCTCAAGCCGACTTCCCCGGCCATGCAGACGCCGCTTTCGATACCCGTGTCCACATTGCTGCTCAGCACGGCGGCAATGACGGACAAGTCGATGGCCGGGTCGGTCACTTTCAACCCTCCGGCTATGTTCAGGAACACGTCTTTCTGCGCCAGTTTGAAGCCCACGCGCTTTTCCAACACGGCCAACAACATATTCAACCGGCGCAGGTCGAAGCCGGTGGCCGAACGTTGCGGCGTGCCGTAAGCCGCCGTGCTGACCAAGGCTTGCGTCTCGATGAGGAAGGGGCGTACGCCCTCGATGGCCGAAGAGATGGCCACGCCGCTCAGTCCTTCGTGATTCTCGGTGAGCAACAGTTCCGAAGGATTGCTCACCTGCCGCAAACCGTCTTGCCGCATCTCGTAGATGCCCAACTCGGCCGTGCTGCCGAAACGGTTCTTGATGCTGCGCAGGATGCGGTACATATAATGTTGGTCGCCCTCGAACTGCAACACGGCATCCACGATATGTTCCAACACCTTGGGGCCGGCCAGTGTCCCCTCCTTATTGATATGGCCGATCAATATCACGGGAATATTGCTCTCCTTGGCGAATTTCAACAACAGCGCGGCGCACTCGCGCACCTGCGAGATGCTGCCGGGCGAACTGTCCACGGCCTCTGTCATGATGGTCTGTATGGAATCGATGACCAACAACTGCGGCTGCTCGTTACGGACGTGCAGGAAAATCTGGTCGAGCGAAGTCTCGCACACGACCATACAAGACGAACGGGACAAAAACCCTTCCCGTCCGTCCGCCTTTCCTCCTGCCCTTGGCACCAAACGGTCGGCACGCAACTTCAACTGCCGCGCACTCTCCTCGCCACTGACATAAAGCACCCGCTTGTCCGTCATCTTCAGTACGGTCTGCAAGACTAACGTGGACTTCCCGATGCCGGGTTCCCCACCCAGAAGCACCAATGAGCCGGGCACCAGTCCGCCGCCCAATACGCGGTTCAGTTCCTCGTCGTGCATGTCCAACCTCGGTTCTTCGTCGGTCACAATCTGTCCCACGGGAATAGGCCGCCTACGCAGTGGTTCCCCCGGCAACGCCTGGCTGAATCCTCCCGACGCGGCAGCCGACGCACCCTCCTTGCGTACAGTGAATTCCTTAAAAGTGTTCCATTCCCCGCACGCAGGACAACGCCCCACCCACTTCGGTGATTCCTGTCCGCAATTCGCACACACATAGACGGTCTTATCCTTTGCCATAGCCTTTCCCTGTTCTTTGAAAGGATAAAAGTACGGAGTTTTTCCGGAGTAACCATAAAAATGTGGGAGAAAATTCCTTTTCCTGAATTTTAATCGTAAATTTGCTTCATATAATCCTATACCTATATGATACACAGAAAAATATTATTTTACGTCTTCACCCTCCTGTCCATACATCCCATTGATGCACAAACCCGGGAGGAGGCGCTATCCGAGTTCGATTGGCTCACGGGCTTCATCCAACGTAACTATCCGGGATACGAGATAAAGACGCAAGGAAAGGAAGACGAATGGAACCAACGTACCGCCGCCCTGAGGAACATCATCATCCAAAGGCCGGACACACTGCCTTTGGCCATAGACCAATACGTCCGGAACTTCAACGACGGCCACTTATGGGTGAACACCACCCCGGAGGGAAACGCCAAATTTCAGTCCATCATACAAAGGGAACTTGCCCGACGGGCAAAAAGCCACCGTCCGGAATCCTTCAACATGTACTACACCGCCAAGGTCATGAACGACAGCACCTTTTTTCTGCGCATCCCGTCCTTTGCTGATTCCGAATCCAACGAAATCGTGGAAAAAAACCTGAAAGAAATCACTTCACGCCCCTACTTGATTGTGGACTTAAGAGGAAACGGAGGGGGCAACGACATGAATTTCCAAACCCTGATGGCACTGGTTTACAGCCAACCGTACCTCACCCATGGCGTGGAACTCTACGCCACCCCCGATTTCCTTTCCCTTTATCGGAGGCTTGCCACAGAAAATCCTGAAGATACATGGGCGAGGTTTTGCCAAGACATGGCCGACAGTGTGGCACAACATTTGGGCGGATACGTACTGCGACCGGGACTACAGCGCATCCGGCTTATGAAACGGGATTCCGTGTATCCTTATCCGCGCAAGGTAGGCATCCTCATTCATGGTCGTAACGCCTCATCAGCGGAACAGTTCATACTGGAGGCGAAGAACAGTGAAAAAGTGACGCTATTCGGCAACGAGCCGACCTTAGGAGCCATCGACTTATCCAACGTTTACTCATTCACGTCTCCCCTCGGGTGGTTCCGGTTGGGTGTCCCCACCACCCGTAGTTGCCGTTGGCCGGACATCGTCATCGACGGGAAAGGCATCGCTCCCCAAATTCCCGTGCCTTATCCGGACTCCATGCAAGAAAGAGACCATATAGGAGAAGAAATCCTGTACATCGAACGGGTACTGCGAGGAATCCCATGCCGTGCCCCGGCAAATGAATCCACCGGAGAATAAAAGACTTGCGATTTGAAACCGTATCCGTCCGGATACAAAAAGAGTTCCCGAATAAAAAACTACTTCAGGCCCTCCAGCATTTCGACCAGTCCGGCAAACGAACAAAAGCGGGAGGAAGTTCCGTTTTGTGTCCATACCATGTCATGCGGACTGATGACTGCAAGGCTCGCTGCCCCTTCTCCGCCCTCGTCCGGCGCAACGGGGCGGAAACCGTGCCGCACCAAAAGGTTCTGTGCCCAATAACGCAATGCCTCATCGGCAGCTTCCAGACGAACCACTCGGCTGTTACGGTTCTCCGGGGCATAGATGCCGCGAACCGCATCGAAACGGATGGACGTGCTGCCAAACAGCCGGTCCATCGCCCCCGACAGCACCAAGTCCTCGGTCGTCCCACACAGCATCTCGCGTTCCTGCGTCATCAGCCATAAGCGGTCGGACATGGCCAAGGCCTGATCCACATCGTGCGTGGAAAGCAAAACGGCCTTGTGTTCTTCCACCGCCAGTTTCCGGAGCAGGCGCATCACTTCCATACGGCTCTCCACATCCAGAAAAGCCGTAGGCTCGTCCAAGAGAATCAACGGGCATTCTTGTACCAGCACCTTGGCAATCATGGCTTTCTGACGCTCCCCGTCGGACAGTTCGGCCACATAACGACGTGCCTTTCCGGCCATGCCGACCTCTTCCAACGCCCGCCACACCAAGGCTTTGTCGGCAGAAGTCAAACGTCCGAAAAAACCGGTGTACGGTTGACGCCCCAAAGCCACCAGTTCGTAAACGGTCAGCCCGCCTGCCTGCATGCGGTCGGTCAATACCACACCGATGGTTTTGGAACGCTCATGCGCACTGTAAGCCTCCAAAGGCCGCCCCATGAGTTCCAGACGGCCGGACAAAGGGGGCTGCATGCCGGCCAACGTACGCAACAAAGTGGACTTCCCGGCTCCATTGCATCCTAACAAACAGGTCAGTTCGCCGCCCGACAGACTGAAATCCAATCCATGATGCACTTCCGTCAACTGCTTTCCCTGGCGGTACCCCGTAGCAATCCCCTCTCCTTCGAGCACTATCTGCTTTCCCATTAATTAAAATATTGTATTCTACGTTGGTTCACAATGACATAAATAATCACCGGCGCACCCAGCACGGGGGTCACGGCATTCAGGGGAAGAAGCCCCGCCTCGCCGGGCAGGATGCAAATCAAATTGCAAAGCAAGGCCACCGCCCCGCCGCTCAACAACGTCACCGGCAACAAGGAATTATGGTTCGACGTCCCGAGCAACAACCGGGCCACGTGCGGCACGGCCAACCCGATGAACGACACCGGGCCGCAAAAAGCCGTGACCACAGCCGTCAGGATTCCCGTGACCAACAACAACATGCTGCGCGTACGGCGCACGTTCACCCCCAAGTTCTCCGCGTAACGTTCTCCCAACAACAAGGCATTCAATGGTTTAATCAACAGGATGGACATCAGCAACCCGAGTGAGGTGAAAGCCGCAAACCACGGCAGTTGTTCCAACGAAACGCCCCCGAAGTTGCCCATCCCCCAAACCATGTAAGAGTGCACGCCTTCGGCTGTGGCAAAGAAATTCAGCAAGGAAATGGCCGACGAGGCCACGTAGCCCATCATGATGCCGGCAATCAACAGCATGACGCTGCTACGTATCAGCGTGGAAAGAAAAAGAATCACTCCCATGACCAACACGGCACCGGCGAAAGCACCGGCCACCACTGCCAGAAAACCGGAAAAAGAAAAAGTGCCGGCCGACACCATTCCACCTCCGGCCAACATGACCAAGGCCACCCCGAGACTTGCCCCCGAACTGATACCCAAAATCGACGGGTCGGCCAACGGGTTGTTGAACACTGTCTGTAACATCAGGCCCGAGGCGGCCAAGGCGGCCCCACAGCACCAGGCCGTCACGCACAAAGGCACGCGGGATTCCCACACGATGAACGACCAGGCTTCGTTTTCCACCGTCCCACCCGTCAACGCACCCCAGACCGCTCCGGCCGGAATGTCCACCGAACCGAGCAGCAGGTTAGCCGCCGCCAACACAAAAATGACGACGACCAATATCCCTCCGCACACATATCCTTTACGCTCCACCGGAATCATCTTTTTCAGTCCGCTAATTTACGAAAATATCTGCCACCTTCCGCCTTTGCCACGTCCGGATGGAATATTTTTATCAAATCTTCCAGCAACCATTCGGGATGGAAGGGCGTTTCTTCATAGTAAGGCACCCTCCCTGTATTGCAGCCGTACACCCGCCGTTCACGGAAAGCCCGGAATCCGGCGTATGGCGCATAATCGTTTTTCAGGTCCCGATAGGTCTTATCCTCCGGCATGTTGTATTTAATCAGCCAAATGTCGGCATCTTTCGCTTTCTCATACACCGTCTCAAAGCTCAGGGGAGACGATCCGCTGTTCTTCAAATCACTGAAAACATAGTCGGCACCGGCATCGGCAAACGTCCGTCCGACCGTACTGCGCCCTCCCGGCACATACCACGTGGCACCGGACTTCAAATCGGCAAACACGGTAGGCTTGTCTTCTATGTCGGCCACCCTACCGGCCCACCAGAGGTAATCGGCCTCCACCCGAGCAAACAAAGAATCGGACTCGGCAGCCTTACCGAACAACAGGCCGTAGAAACGCATCCATTCGGCACGCCCCAACGAAGAGGTTTCCATATAATCGGCACATTCGATGATGGGAATGTCCAACTTGCCCAACCGGCCATATCCTCCGCTGTTTTCAAACGGAGAAAGCATCACGGCATCGGGATGCAACGCCATAAGCTTCTCGATGTCCGGGTTCATCCCACTGCCCAAATCCGCGATACGCCCCGTGCGGCATCCTTCCTTGACGTAAGGCAAGTCGATATACCGGAGGTCGCACACTCCACCCACGGCAGACAGTGCTCCCAACTCTTCCATCAACCCGCAATGCACAGACGAATAAATGACGGCTTTCTGCAACGGCACGCGCACGACCGTCCCCTGCGGCAGACTGTCGGGCAAAGGCTCATCGCGCCCGACCAGCACATACGTGTGCAGTATTTCCAACGTATCCCACGGATTTCTCAGCGTAGCCACCCGGTAACCGTCGTAAGACACAATCTTCAGATTCTCCGCATACCTTAAATCCAACGTGTCGCCGCCCTCGCCCAAAAAGGAAGCCGTCTTGCCCCCGTCCTTACAAGAGAACAGAAGCAAAACGGCAAACCAACCATAAAAAAGGCAACTTACCTTCATCTCCTTATTTTGTGACAAACACCATCTTAGAAGTGGACATTCCGGCTTCAAACGTACGTTTATAGGTTCCATCCGCCCCGTATACATGAACGTCGGAAGCAGCACCGTAAGGTACGTCAAACACATACACATCGCCAGATGCTGGATCAACAGCCAAACCATTGGCACTCTGTAAATCTGCCATATCGATAAACTCGCTTTCCTCTCCGGTCTTTAAATCACGGACATACGCACGAGCTACCTCGGGCAAGTAATACTCTGAATAAAGGATGTACATCTTGTCTCCGGCATTGGCGATATAAGTGGCGCAGCACACCTGTTCCACTTGGTCTGTTTCCGGATCGAGACGTTGCATCGTACCGTAAATATACTGGTCCGGAGTCAAGGACGGGCTTCCTGCATAGTTGCCATTGGACACGAAGTATACATACCCGTCTTCTGCCGTGATGCACTGGGTATACGGATTGAGCATTACTTCAATATCCTTCAGCTTGGTGAAAGAGGCTGCATCAACCACTGCCAACCACTTTCCTTTTGAATACCCCGAAATATTGACATACAGTTTGCCGTTGGCAGAAGTAATAGCCTCGGGATGGTCATAACCTGTTTGTGCCCCTGCATCTATAAGATTCAGTTTGCCATCGATGGCCATGGAAGTCGTGTCGATACGGGAAACCGTCCCGTCGTATGCTGTAAAATAAACCTTCCCCTCACACGCTGCCATGTAGCGAGGTTCAACCGGAGTACCGTCTTCGGTAGCCACCGGAATGGATTTCAGAACCTTGCACTTACGGTCCATGATGACAACTTTGGAAGAACCGCTCACCGTCACGTATATTTTCGAACCATACACACAAAGGTCTTGCCCCAAGTCGCCAAGCCCTTCACCATTGGCAGCCGCATAAAGGTCTTCACTCAACTCTCCGGTTTGGAAATCCAAGAACTGGATACCGGCATCGTTTCCACCCCAATTTCCGGTATTCAGCACATAAGCACCTAAACTAACAACCGGCTCTCCACCTGTATTGTCTCCACTACCACCAGTAGTATCGTCACCTCCTCCGGTTTCCGTACCCGGACCTTCACCGTTTGGTTCGTCATCTTCGCTACAAGCAGTGAAAACACCCAACGCCAAAGCCATAATGGCCAATTTACACCAATTCAATTTCATTTTCTCGTTTTTAAAAGTTTATAATGAATATGTTATCGCCACTTTGAAATTCCGTCCGGGCATGGGGTAGTAACGTACCACCTCATAGTTCTCCCCCCCCAGATTCGCCGCATCGACCTGCAGGCGCAACTTATGCCCCTTGAACTGGAACACCCGGTACAAAGAGACGCTATGATCGGCATACGCGTCAATCAAGTTGCTTTCCTTGTTTTGGGGCAAGCGGTAACGCTCGCCAGACCACGCCACATTGTAGGCCGCGTTCACCCAAGGGGTCTCAAGCACCAAACCGCCAGCCCCTGAATGCTTCGGAGTGTAGGCTATCTGATGACGCCACAACTTGCTACTGCGTTTCGTCACGTCTTCCGCCTGCATGAAGCTATAAGCAGCGGTCATCCCCAGATTCCAGGCTTTCGCCAAAGTCCATTCCGCAGCAAGGTTGACATCCACGCCATACGTCTCCACTTTGCCGACATTGGACATCTTCCACACGAACATCGTAGGCACCGCCACTATCTTGTCGTCGACCTCGTTATAATAGCCGTCCACGGAAAGACTCACGTAATCCGCCACACGCCCCATACGTCCGGCCCAAGTTGTCCCTACGTTCCATTGGCGCGTCTTTTCCGGACGCAAGCGGCTGTTCCCAATGAGCAGATAATAGAGGTCATTGAAAGTCGGGACACGGAATATGTCTTTATAAGAAGCACGCAAACGCCAACTTGCTTTTTTCACAGGCCGCCACGTCAGGCTCACCGCCGGGGAAAGCCGTTTACGGTCGTCGGCCGCCCGCCCTAAAGCCACCCGTTCGGTAATGAATGTATTCAGCAAGGAAGCCGTCACCTGAAAAAGCGGATGATGATATTGTGCAGAAAAGGCCGTCAGGCTGGTATAACGTTCCGGGTATTGGCACTCCTCCAATGTCGTGGCCAAATCATTATAGACAAAATCCTGCGCCAACGAAAAAGAAAGGTTTTTCACCGGCGTCGCCCACAACGTGGCGGTCAGGTAGGTCTCCGTCTGCCTGAAACGGTCTTCCGTCGGTCCGGCAGCCTTCTTGTCTGTATCTTTATTCCAACTATAATTGAACTTACCCGAAGCTTTCAGCTTCCACTTCTCCGAAAAACGGTTTTCATACCTCAACTGTCCGAAATAGTTTCGGTCGTAAAGCCGCTCGGCCGCATAAGGGTTGTCATACACCACACTGCCGGGCAATCCGCGACGGGAATCGAACAGATACCCTTTCACATCCAAATCCTGGCGTTCCGTCAAACGGGCAAAAAGATTCACCTCCGCACGGTATGCCCCGATGTCGCTATTGTTACGTCGCCCTTCTATCGGCTTGGTCAGGTTCATCATCGTAAAATGATAATTCCCGTCGGCACGCAAATATTCTCCGTAAAGAGAACAAGACAAACGCGATGTGAACCGATGGGCATAGAACAATGACGGGTTGGCCAAACCGTAAGACCCCGTCTTCACCTTCGCCGAAAGACTGAAATCCCGGTTTTCAAAATCAGGCCGGCTCGTTTCGATGCTCAATGCACTTGCAGCAGCCGACATGCGTGCTGTCTGATAAATATTGTCGCTTTGCCCGATAGTCAACGTCAATGAAGAAACATTATCCAACGAGAAACGGGAGATGTCTACCTGTCCCGACTGGCAATCCCCTATGGCTACACCATCATAGAGCACGGCCGTATGCTGCGCACCCAGACTGCGTACGGAAACGGTTTTCAACCCTCCCACACCGCCATAATCCTTCAAGGTCACTCCCGAAAAATGACGTACGGCATCCGACACGTCTAACACGCCCATACGCTCCAGTTCCGCCTTATCAAGCGTCTGCACAGGAGCACCCGAACGTACGGCGGCAGGCAAAACCTTCTCGGTCACCGTCAGGCCTTTCATCTGTTGTAGCCCCACATCCACGCTATCTGCACCATTTTGTGCGAGCACGAACACAGCCCCCATACAAAATGACACAAGCAACCATCCTCTCATTTTATGAGATTCCTTGTATACGCCCATTTATATTCTTCATTCTTCACTCACGACACCTTCCTCCCATCCCACGGAGATTCCGGCATGACTACGTTTTGCAGGTCTTCTGACTTACTCCGGCTTGTTGGCCTTCCCACCTTAATTATATATAAGGAAGTGGCTTGAGGTTTGAAACAAACCGCACAATGAGTTCACAGCAGCGGGACTGTCCGGGATTTCCACCCGATTCCCTTTTCATCCGCCGGCCTGAAAGGGCTTTCCCATAGGCCGGGCGGAACAAAACGTTGCAAAGTTATTAAAAAAAATCAGTATCCCGAGGCCTTTTCATTGATTTATATCAAGAAAAGGGCATTTAAATGATAACAAATGACCTTTTACTTGTTTTGCAGGGAGAATAGCCGTACCTTTGTAGTGTCATAAGGAACAAAAGATATTTAGTTTTTAGGTATTTAGCTCCGTGAAGGAGCAATGTTTAGGTAAAAGATTGTTAGATTAAAAAGAAAGGAAAAAAGATTATGACAGGATTAATGATTATCGCAGCGGTCGTAGTAGCTATGGCAGTTGCAATGGGTTCAAAGAAGAACAACGGTAAGTTCTTGGGTTCAAGTACTTCAATGTTGTTCGGTAACAAAAACCTGAATGCCGGTGCAGCATGTTAAGTGTAATGCACCTTAGTTTGAAAACCAATTTAAAAAGAAAATAAGATAGGAGGAAAGGCAAGCATGCTTTTCCTCCTATTTTCGTATAGGTGCTCCGGCATCCACAAATCCGGTTCCCCACACACTCCCCAAGGTTTTGCAAAAAAGATCCTTCATCCTTCAGGTTATACGATAACAGATTGTGATATAATATATTACGGGATGAGGGATGTTTCAGGGATGTTTCAGGCATCTTTCAGCTTTCTTTCATTGCGGAAAGCGGTAAAAAGTTCTCAGCCGAATGATTTTTCAATCTCAGGCGAACGATTTTCCGTTCTGCGCCAAACGAAATGAAGCGTGGCTGAAAGATGCCTAAAATATCTTTCAGCTTATAACCACAAGGTAATGAAAGGATTGCCATACGGCCTGAAGGATGAAGGGCCTTTTTGCAAAACTCCGGGGTAGGTATGCGGAAAGTTCCAAACGATCCGGCAGGAGAAAACTTCTACCATAAAACCATAAAAGATTTGTTTGCAATTATAAGTAATGTTATGTACATTTGCTGACGAATATGGTCTTTAACCTTTTATCCCTTTTCGCCATGAACAAGAAACATCTGCTATTATTCGTTTTTTCCTATATATCATTCGCATGCAACACCCATGCCGAAAGCTATGCTCACGATACGCTCGTCAACGTGTTGCGCAACGAAGTACAATTCTATTTTGACAAACTAAAGAACAAGGAGACTCCGGCATATTTCATATCGCTCAGGGTCGTCGACAATAAACGGCTTTTCCTAAGCAGTGATTTCGGGCTGTCTTCAATGGACGAGAACCATACGCGCATCCTCACGCCACAAGTAAGGGTAGGAAGCCCGGTCTTGGACAACTTTGCCTATCTGGCCCAAAACAGGCCCAGTAGCACGTTTACATACGAACGTCCGTCAACAAGCTTACCTTTGGACTGCGATGCCATACCGGTCATCAAAGAAGTGGTTTGGAACGGGATATTGGAACGTTACGAAACAGCCGTGAAAACCTACCAACAAATGAAGGCAAGCCAAAAGACAAACGTCACGGAACTGGATTCCGTGCCGACATTTGCCCCGGCGGCTGTGGAAACTTACTACGAAAGACCATACTCTGAGGCGGAAACCGACATAGACAAGGAAAGGTTTCAAAAATATATCAATGATGCCAGCCGGTTATTCAAAGACTACGAATTGACTTCGGGCAAAGTCTTTTTAGACTATTCCCTCCAACGTACCACCATCGTAAATACGGAAGGAACCGTGATAGCACAGAACCGTAAAGCCTATCGGCTGATGTTGGAAGCGGTTGCAGAAGCGGACGACGGGACACCCTGTCCGCTGTATGAAAACATCTTTACCTATTCAGAAAAAGACTTGCCGACTCCGACCGAATTGGAAGACAAGGTACGGGGCCTGGCCATACGTGCCGAAGCCCTGGGCAAGGCTCCCATGGCAGAAGCCTATACCGGCCCGGCCATTCTTTCCGGCAAAGCCAGTGCCGTATTCTTCCACGAAGTGCTCGGACATCGTCTGGAAGGCAAACGGCGGGAATCGGTCAACAACGAAATCAGCGGAATGCTGAACCAACGCATCTTGCCTGCTTCTTTCCAACTGTATCTGGATCCCACGTTGACCACATACCAAGGAAAAGCATTGAGCGGCCATTACCTTTACGACGACGAGGGAGTAAAAGGTCAGCGTGTGAACTGCGTGAAAGACGGTTATCTCCGGCAATACCTGATGAGCCGGACCCCCGTAAAAGAATTCGCAGGAAGCAACGGTCACGGTCGTGCGTCCAACGACCGTGACCCGAATCCCCGCCAATCCAATTTCATCGTAGAAACGACCGAACCTTATTCCGAAACACAACTGAGAAACCTACTGATAGAGGAGTTAAAACGTCAAGGCAAAGAATACGGCTATTACTTCCGTACGGTAAAAGGAGGATTTACGACCCGAGGAAAGGCCAATGCCATCAATGCGTTCAATGTCAGTCCGATTGAAGTCTACCGGGTGTTTGCCGACGGACGGGACGACCAACTGGTACGGGGCGTCTCGCTGATAGGCACCCCCTTGTCCATGTTCTCGCAGATCAAGGCGGCAGGAGGAGAAAGCGAGCTGTTCACCGGGTTCTGCGGTTCCGAATCCGGCTCCATCCCCGTCTCGGGCACATCGCCCATGGTCTATGTGTCCCAAATCGAGACCCAAGGACAGAAAGCCATCATAAAAAGCAAACAAGACCTTATAAGCCCGCCGAAGACGACAGAGGCTGAAAACACGGGAGCCATGGCTGACAGTTCCCTCATCTTCAAGGCCATGGAGGACGAGATGGCACATGTATGCCATGAACTGGCAACCCGACACAACACCGTCCCCCTGTTTGTCAACTATGTTTTGGAACGAAAACACACATCCGGAACGGAATCGTCCGGAGGCGTATGCGTCAACAAAAGAAAAGGAAATGTCAAGAACAGTATCTCCGTACATATTTTTTTGGGCGATTCGCTTGTGACAAACGACACTGGCGTAGAGCATCACCCGCAAAACATTCCCGACGAAATCGGATATGACAGAATCCGCGATGCCTTTCGGTCAAAAAGCGAAATAGCTTATCAGGGTGCCGTCCAAAGGCTTGACAACAAGAGGACGCACCTGAAACAAAACCCTAAACCGGCAGACAATGCGGCTGTGCCGGAGTTCAAGAGAATGCCTCCTGCCGTGTGGATAGGCCCTTCCGCACTCACGAATCCCTGTCCCGTGACGGATATGGAACAACTGTCCAACAGGTTGTCGAAGGTGTTTTCAGACTATCCGGAACTGTTCAACCATTGTGTCAAAGTTTACCAGAAGCGTGTGGACTATTACCGTCTCACGTCGGAGGGGCAAAAAATACTGCAACCCGACACCGCATTCCACATTACCGCGCGTGCCAGCATAAAAACAGACGGCAATGAGGTAAAGACCGAGTATTACAGGTTGCACGTAGGTGGCATCAACGACCTTCCGTCCGAAGACGCGCTCATAGGCGAGCTGCACCAGTTTGCCCAATACATGAGACAGAAAAGCCGGGCCAAGGCTGTGGAAGATTTATACATAGGCCCGGTCTTATACGAAGACGATGCCGCCATGGAACTGTTGGCGAGGAAGATTGCCGATCACTCCCATTCATACTGGATTTCTATCCGGAACCAATCAGACCGGAAACACCGCTATCTGGGTAAACAGGTCTTTCCCCCGGCCTTATCAGTATGCCAGTTGGGCAGCGATTCCGTTTATAACGGCGTGAAGCTGTTGGGCTACCGTCAAGTGGACGCGGACGGGACGAAACCGATGACTTTGCCCATCATAGAAAAAGGAATACTGAAGCACATGCTGACGGGCAGAACACCTTCCTTGGGCTGTCCGGCTTCAACCGGCAACGAACATTTCGACGGATTAAGCCGTAGCTTGGAAACACGTTACATAGCCGGTGTTTTCCATGTCACGTCCAACCGCCCCGTCCCCTATAGCAAACTTTACAAACGTTTTCTTAAAGCGGCCAAAAAAGCGGGCTTGGAACACACCTATATCATAAGGAAGAACAGAACCTCGCCCTACGCGTTGATTCGAGTAGACTTGAGCACCGGCAAGGAAGAACTTGTAGAAGGAAACTACAACGCTCCTTCACGCGAACAATTCAAGCGCATGCATGCCATTTCAAAAGAAGAGAACGTCTATAACCTTGATCCCGCAGGAGGAAAAGGTCTTGGTATCATTTCGCCTAAAGCTATCCTTTTGGAGGATATGGAGTTAGACATCACTCCCAGCCGCGCCCGTCACATAGACGAAGCTTTTTATGAATTGCGCCATTAAACGGAAATATACAAGATGACATCTACTCAGGAAAGGAGAATTTTGTTTCGTCTCCTTTCCTTTTTATATAAATAGTTTTAGTAACTTTGCCTCGGAATACATCCTGCAAACATGAAACCATCCCCCGAAATAGCCATAATAGACGCCAATACACTGACCTGCATGGGACTGCGGGGACTTATCGAACGGATGATGCCCATGGCTACCGTCCGTACGTTCAACAGCTTCGAGCAGTTGGTCCGCGACACACCGGACATGTATTTCCACTATTTTATCTCGGCCCAAACCCTTTTGGAGCATAGTGCATTCTTTATTGAGCGAAAAGAAAAGACCATCGTGCTGACCAACGGGACGGCCGGTACCCCTCAAACCTCGCATTTCCATACGTTGAATATCTATCAAAGCGAAGACAGCATGGTACGTGCTTTGCTACAACTGCAACAGCACGCGCACGCACATGGCCGACACCTCCCGCAAAATATGCCCCGCCCTTATATGACAAATACTTCTCCGGGCGACCCCAACGGCCTTTCCACCCGTGAAATCGAAGTACTTACGCTCATCGTGCGCGGATTGACCAACAAGGAAATTGCCGACCGCTTGTGCATCAGCACCACAACTGTCATTTCCCACCGCAAGAACATTATGGAGAAACTCAATGTCCGTTCCGTATCGGGTCTCACCATCTATGCGGTCATGAACGGGTACATCGAGGCGGACCGTATCTGAAAAGAGTGAAGCAAGAAGCTTATTTCAAAGGGATGTTATATCCCTTGTGGAAATCCTCGCTCTGATAAGCCTTATGCTCATCCCAATATACCAAAGAGCCTCCGCAAGAACCATACAGACGACCGCTCGCCGAGTCATAACCGACAGTATGGGAACCATTCACTTCGATGGCCTGCCCTGCTTTCTGCATATCTTCTTTTATGATCTGCACGCTGTTTTTAGCTTTGTCGTACACACACCACACAATCACTTTCACTTGGGCTTCGGGATAGTCCTTTGAATGGAACACGATTCCTTCAATCTTCCTGAAAGACAGATTTTCATCTATTTTCACGTAACTGCACGTATTCCACACGATCGTGGAATCTATTGGTGCAGGTAGCGCAAAAGTGAGCATTTCATCCACCCCTTCCTGCTTCCCGCAAACTTCCATCTTTTCACAGGCTTCCTCCAAACTTTCGTAAAGCCTGCGTTTCTGGTCTTTGGACAAGTCTTTTTGCAATACGGAATAATCCACTTGGTAATATCGGGATGCCTTTTTCCACAATTCGTATTCTTTTTGGGTTGTTTTCTCTTTTACCCAATCCGGTATCGAATCAAGGGGACAGAAAGAAGAACCAGTTTCTTTGTCCAATGATTCCCCGGACTTTGGAGCAACCTCGCCCTGAGCCAAACCCACTTGTCCCCAAAGCACAAACAATATGACTGCTACAATATATTTTGCTTTTTTCATCGTTTTAATTTTTTAGTTCTTAAATACCAGTTTGCTCTATACTCTACCATTACATTCATGTATCATTCCATAGGCAATACTTTTATTCATGTTCGACATATATTTAATTCTCACATCGCAAAGTTAAGCATGCTTTTGAGCAAATTCCAAATATTTGAGTTTGCATTTTGGGATATTGAAAATTCGTTATCTAACTGGATATGTACAAGTTATGATTTTCTCGCCAAAAAAAGAATTTGCATTGTATTTTGAAAGCCGATTTTTTGGCGTTTATTTTAGCTTTAAGACCACTTTTCATAAACAAGTACTATACTCAAGCAAAACATTAAACAAACTTTCATGTCACCATCTCTTTGTCCCCACACAACCTTACCCGAGATTCGCGTATTTCCGCCCCAACCCCGGCGCAACAGACACGGCGCGATTCTCACGCGCCGGACGCAAAACACATTGTATCCCTTTCGCTTCCGCACACCTGCAATCTGTACGGTCCGGGCAGATTTCGTCCGCAAGGCGTGCTGCCATGTGTCAGCCTTCGGCACGTTCTGCCGACAAAATGACATTCATTTTTTGTATCCCATTCTCCATCAATTAGAAGAAAAATCGGAGTTTTCAGCACATTTTTATCCCGTTCGGCTCCCAAACGTCCCGCTTCATGCGGAGAAAAATCAGAATTTCTGCGGATAAAAAAAATGTTTTCTCAGCCGAATGAAAAATTTTCTTCTTCATAAAAATCGGAGAAAGGGAGGAAAATGCACACAAAGCGGAGTTTATTTTAATATTAGAAACAAAAATATAATTTTATTAACAGCTATTCGAGGCTAAAAAATAAGGGAGAAACAAGAATAAACAGAGGTATCTTGGCTCATGGTGTAAAGAAAAGAACATACAAACATGACTTTATTCTCTCCCACGGAGAGACCATGCCCTGGTGGAAAATCCTAATAAATAAGGATTGCCCCACCCGACGATTCATCGTAACTTTGCATCCCGAAACAAAAACCACGGATGGACAGATTGAGTATCATATCAGCAGTATTATTCCTCTCGGGCGCACCTTCATACGCGCTCCCCATCGAGGAAACGGCGGAAGACAGCGCACGGGTAAAAGACATCGAAGAGGTGGTCATCGTATATTCTCCCAAAGAAACCGGCAAGTTACGGCAGGCTCCCATCGCCGTTTCCCTTTTCGACCGGACGGCATTAGACGACCAACATACTGCTTCGCTGAAGGAACTTTCGGCTTTCGTACCGAACTTCTACATGCCGGACTACGGCAGCAGCCTGACCTCGGCGGCTTACATCCGCGGCATCGGTTCGCGCATCAATACTCCGGCCGTAGGATTGTACGTGGACAACGTGGGATATGCCGACAAAAGTGCCTACGACATTGAATTGCTGGACGTGGAACGCGTGGACGTGTTGCGCGGCCCGCAGGCCACACTGTACGGACGGAATGCCATGGGCGGTCTGCTCCGCGTGTTTACCCGCAACCCGTTCCATTATCAAGGCACGGACATCCGCATGGGGACTTCGGTAAAAGATAAGGGTTACCAGTTGTCGGCATCGCATTACCAAAAGACAAGCCACAGGATGGCATACGCCTTGAGCGGGTTTTATAAGCATTCGGAAGGATTCTTCGAAAACGCCACCCGGCATGAAACGGTAGGAGGAAGCGAAACGGGAGGCGGACGCATACGTGTCATTTATCTTCCTGCAGAGGCTTGGAAACTGGACTTCTCTACCGATTATTCGTATCGTGAAGATCGCGGTTATCCCTACCGCTATTTGGGTGTCACCGAAGGAGAAGAGTCTCGTCCCGACCGTATAGGACGTATCCTCTACAACCGTCCTTCATTCTACCGCCGAAGCCTGCTGAACAGCAGCCTCAACGCGCAATATACCGCCGACAAGTTTATCCTGTCGTCCGTCACGGCCTACCAAAACCTGAACGACAACATGACGCTTGATCAGGATTTCACGGACGCGGACTATTTCAGCCTGACCCAAAAGCAACGCATCAACTCCTGGAGCGAAGAACTGACTTTCAAAAGCCGCGACAACCGCCGTTGGGAATGGACCGGCGGAATCTACGCCATGCACCAGGCTTTACGTACGAAAAGTCCGGTATCCCTGACCCGTGAGTTCATGAACACCGTGTTCGACAAGGCCAACGCAGCCATCAGCCCGATGGGAATGGGACTTACATTGGACATGCCCGTCTCTCCCTACGTGGCCGACGGGGCTTTCGACACCCCGACCACCGACCTTGCCGCTTTCCACCAAAGCACGTTCAACGACTTATTCGGGGCAGAAGGGCTGAGCCTTGTAGCCGGCCTGCGTGTGGAATATGAAAAGATGAGATTAGACTACGATTACGGCGGCCGCATGGACTACGGTGTAGAGCTTACTTCTCCCATGATGCCGCTCGTCCTCGAAGACCTGTCGGACGACAGCCGTTTCCGGGGCAGTTTAAAACACGACTACGTGCAGTGGTTACCCAAAGTGGCCTTGCAATACCATTTTTCGGCGCAAAACAACGTGTACGTAAGCTGGAGCAAGGGTTATCGCAGCGGAGGGTACAACGTACAGATGTTCAGCGACCTGGTACAAGGCGATTTGAAAAGCCGGATGATGCGCTCCGTCAAGAACAAGACGGCGGAGACGTTGGACGGGCCGATGTACGACCACATGCCGGAAGCCGTGAAACAGATGATTGTCCACCAAATTCCACAGGAGGAGTTTTCCGGAACGCCGGCACAAACTCGCTTCAAACCGGAATACAGTTATAATTATGAGGCAGGCGGACACTTCTCGTTCTCGGACGGCAAGATACAACTGGATGCCGCCGTGTTCTACATGGACGTGTACGACCAACAGATTTCCAAATTCGTAAGCAGCGGATTGGGGCGTGTCATGGTCAACGCCGGACGGGGACGGAGTTGCGGTACGGAAATCGGACTGCACGGCGGATGGTTGGACAACCGCCTGACGTGGCATGCGTCATACGGCTACACGCACTCCGTATTCAAACGCTATGAAGCGCAGGAAGCCCGGACGGAAACAGCGCAAGAGGCGGTGAACTATGACGGCAACCATGTGCCTTTTGTCCCCATGCACACGCTCGCGGCAGGTGTGGAATACGAACAACCTTTGGAACACCATAAGATAAAAAGCTATTTCTTCGGCGTGAATACCACGGGAGCCGGAAAAATCTATTGGAGCGAGGACAACGCTTTCCACCAGCCGTTTTACGCACTGTTGAACGCCCATGCCGGTTTGGATTTCGGAACCGTACGCATCGATATCTGGGGCAAAAACCTGACGGATACGGACTACGACGCTTTCTTTTTCACTTCGGCCGCTACGACCCGCAACCTGAAATTCGGACAACAGGGCAATCCGTTACAGTTCGGAGTGGATGTCAGCCTGCATTTCTAACCCCCTCCGGATAAGGCATACCGGTCATTCATTCCATGCACCGCAACGCGGGCAACGCCCCTTGCTGTGAAGCTTGGCCCCGCAACGTCCGCAAACGTAAGGACAACGGGCATAACGGAAATAACGCCGTAACGCCCAACCGACGTAAAACAAGAAAAAAGGATAGCTGAGATAATACAACGTGGTGAGCGAAAAGAAGAGATAACACCCGGCACATACGCCCAACAAGACAAACAAGTACAGCATGGCCTCTTGAAAGGGAAGTTGTCGGCAAACATCTTCCACCGACGCTATGGCCAGAATGACAATCAGCCACACGGAAGCCACGAACAAGCCCAAAATAAACGGCAATCCGAAAGGATTGAGCGTCGGGTGGAAATAAAACTCCGTCCACGTATCAGGCACAAAATTCTGCATACTGGCATAAAGCGTAGCAGCGCCGGACAAGGTCAGGCAAAGCAAGGTAGGATAACAACTTCCGATATCATCGAAATGCACGATATGGAAACGCTTGCGACGCATGCGGCGTACTAACCATAACACTGACAGCACGCCTAAAACGGACAGGAAATATATCAGGTGCGTATTGCTGAAGGTATGGATAAACCGCGAAATGGAATCATCCGGAACGACCCGTGCCAGTAAATCCTGCTCATGCACCCAACCCATGGTAGACTGGTCGCGGGCTACTTTCACCCAAACCGAATCCACCGAGTCCTCCGGTACAATCATGACTTCAGCCACGACGAGGCGGTCGTCCGCAAATACAGCCACGGTGTCTTCCGGCACACCGGCATGCACAGGATTATGGACGGGATGGACGGTTTGCAGGCACAACGAATCTCCCACCACCACGAAATTATAATTCCGGTTATAATGATGGGAAGCCTCAAAATCAAGCGAATCCTTCCGTTTCTCCGTCAAATCCCATTCGTCGGAGTAATCGGGCTTCTGGTAATAACAACCGGCCGACAATAAACTGCCTAACAACAGGCAAATCAGAAAAAAGTTACTCTTCCGCATCGGCATAGACTTTCATTTGGCAGGCTTTACAGTCGAAAGACAAACGGAAACGACGTCCGTCGGACGAGACCAAATAATACGGTTCCCGGAAGGGGGACTTCCCTCCTCCATAGCGCGGGCACCACCCCATGCTGTAACGCAGGCAATGGCGGCAAAACATCAGTACGGCACCGGCAGGTTCCCGTTCCTCAAAAGCCGGAGCGATGCGCACAGCCCCTTGCCTATGGTAGAAATCCTCCGCCTTACGGTTCATCACATTGGCCAGATACGTCACCTCTTCCGGAACCCACCGCACCAGAGCCTTCCCTTGCTTTTCATCCCGGCTACGTGTAAAGGCCGTCGGAAGGAGGCGCACCTCTCGCGGCTCATTCATCTTACGTGCCGACAACAACCGCCCAACCAACGTCCTGCGCCAATCGGCCAATACGGAAGAAGGGATAAACCAGTCTGAACGAAGACGAATCTCTACTCCGCCCGCCTCGAACGGCGTATTTCCCAACTTGGACAACTGTACCTTGATGTTTTCAACCTGCGAACTGCGTGCCTTCTCTTTGGGATAGGGAAAAGCCACGGCGACCGACACCTCGTCCTCGTCACGCACCTCCAACGTGAACCCCTCGGCATACTCGCCCAACGTCCATTCCACCCGGATTTTGCGGACAGCGGACGGACGGGACAGCACGTCCTCGAACGCCTTGTCGAAATTGCGGTACAGACGGGCGTGAGGACGGACACGCGGCATTTCCGCCGGATAAATCTTATTGGCTTCCACACGGTTCACGCGAAATCCCTGCAAGTTGCCCTGCTCGTCCAAAAAGCACAGTCCGTCACCGTTGGCAAACGGCTTGACTCCGGACACGACGATACATTTCCCACGGACTTCTTTCACCGTCCCCACTTCTTCACCCAACGATTTGGGCGTATGGAACGAAAAAATATCAGGTGTACGGCCATCCAGAAAATAACGGGTGAATCCTCGGTTAAAACTTTTCTCCAAACAGGGTGTGAACGCCAAAGAGACCTGCCCCGATGAAGCCCGGCGGTACTCCGGACGGCGTTTGAAGATTTCGTCCAAACGGCTGCGGTACCACGCAGTCACGTTTTTCACGTATGCCACGTCCTTCAGACGTCCTTCGATTTTCAGCGAAGTCACGCCCGCATCCAACAAGCGTTCCAAATCTTCACCCCGGTTCATGTCTTTCAAAGAAAGCAAGTGGCGGCCTTGTTCTATCATACGCCCGTCGCTGTCCACCATATCGAACTTCAACCGGCAGAACTGGGCGCACTCTCCCCGATTGGCACTCCGCCCGAAGCAATGCTGCGACACGTAGCACTGTCCGCTGTAACTGACACAGAGCGCCCCGTGTACAAAGACCTCCAACGGCACGTCGCAAGCCTCATGCACGGCCTGAATCTCGGCCAAAGACAGTTCACGCGCCAACACCACTTGGCTGAACCCTAAACTATGGAGGAACTTCACCTTCTCCGGCGTACGGTTGTCCATCTGCGTGCTGGCATGCAAAGGGATGGGCGGAAGGTCGAGTTCCAGCAAAGCCATGTCCTGCACGATGAGCGCATCCACTCCGGCACGATACAACGCCCACACCAACCTTTCCGTCTCGGGCAGTTCCTCGTCCTTCAATATCGTATTGACCGTGACGTACACTTTGACACGGAACGTATGGGCATACTCCACCACGCGGGCGATGTCCTCCACGGAATTGCCCGCCGATGCCCTTGCCCCGAAACGGGAAGCACCGATATATACGGCATCTGCCCCGTGGTCCACTGCCGCCATGGCACATTCCACGTTGCGGGCCGGAGCCAGAAGCTCTACTGGTCTTTGTCTGATCATCGGATACTATTAATATCGTAAGGAGTTTCCTGATACACGTAATAATTCAGCCAGTTGGAAAACAACAGGTTTCCATGAGCACGCCATGTCACCAACGGTCCTTCCTCCGGCACATTGTGACAGTAATAGTTCACCGGCATGTCTATCGGCAAGCCTTTCTCCAAATCGCGACGGTATTCCGTATCCAAGGTATAGGGGGAGTACTCGGCATGTCCCGTGACGTAAATCTCCCGTCCGCCACGCGCCATGACCATGCATACCCCAGACTGAGGAGATTCGGCAATGACCTCAAGGCCAGGCACCCGGAGCACGTCCTCACGGCGAATCTCCGTATGGCGGCTGTGCGGCATATAAAACTCATCATCGAAACCGCGGAATATCGGTAGCATGGGAACCAACGGATATTGCTTGAAAACACCGAACATCTTCCGGTCCAACTTGTATTTGGGTACACCGTAATAATGGTACAGGCCGGCTTGCGCAGCCCAGCAGATGTAGAGGGTGGAAGTGACATGGGTGCGTGCCCAGTCGAAAATTTCCTTGATTTCATCCCAATAATTCACCTCTTCATAGTCAAGATGTTCCACAGGCGCGCCGGTAATAATCATACCATCGAACTTCTCCTCCTTCATCAGCTCGAAATCACGGTAGAAAGCTTTCATGTGCTCCACCGGCGTATTCTTCGACGTGTGCCCCTTCACTTTCATGAAAGAGACCTCGACCTGCAAAGGCGTGTTGGACAACAGCCGGACGAGGTCGGTCTCTGTCGTAATTTTCAACGGCATGAGGTTCAATATGACAATGCGCAACGGACGGATGTCCTGCGAAGAGGCTCGCGAACTGTCGATGACAAAGATGTTTTCTTTCTTCAACAACTCGATGGCCGGAAGCCTGTCTGGTAAATTTAATGGCATGTATAATCGGTTTTATCGTTTCTATGACCACGCAAAATTAGCAAAATCTTACTGAAACGCCTACCATTTTAACGCAACAAGCGGAACGATTTAGAATCTTTATCGTTCCGCTTGCCAAAAAAATATATGCCTGCGCTGAATGGCTTACCAAATCGTCACGCGCTTTTCTTTCGGCACAAACATCGAATCTTTTTCAGTGATACCGAAAGCCTCATACCAAGCGTCGATATGGGGCAATGCGCCGTCCACACGCCAACGTCCCAATGAATGGGGGTCGCTCTTCGTCCGTACGCGGATTTCCTCGTCACGGATATTTCCGGCCCACAGATTTGCATAAGCCAGGAAGAAGCGCTGTTCGGGCGTAAAGCCGTCTTCCGTCTGCAAAGGCTTCTCTTTCATTGCATTTTGGAATGCCGTATATGAAACCATCAAACCACCGTGATCGGCCAGGTTCTCGCCCAAAGTCAAAGCACCGTTCCCTTTCAAACCGGGTAATACCTCTATATTGCTGAAGAAATCCTCCATCACTTTGGCGCGGACCTCGAAGCGTTCCGCATCGCCCGGTGCCCACCAATCGGTCAGGTTTCCGTTCTTGTCGAACTGACGGCCCTGGTCGTCGAATCCGTGCGTCATCTCATGGCCGATAACCACACCTATGGCTCCATAGTTATAAGCATCGTCGGCCTCCATATCGAAGAACGGCGGCTGAAGAATACCGGCCGGGAAGCAGATTTCATTGGTCGTCGGGTTATAGTAAGCGTTCACCGTCTGCGGAGTCATGTACCATTCGTCACGGTCGACCGGCTTGTTCAACTTCTTGTCTATGACATATGCCAAATCGAACTCATTGCTGCGCACGATGTTGGCCCAGTAACTGTCGTCCTTGATTTCCAAGCCCGAATAGTCGCGCCATTTGTCGGGATAGCCCACCTTGACATAGAAAGATGCCAATTTGTCCAAAGCCACTTTCTTCGTCTCGTCGCTCATCCAATCCTGTACTTTGATACGTTCAGCCAAAGCGTCTTGCAGGTTTTTCACCAGTTTCACCATACGTTCTTTGGCTGCTGCGGGAAAGTATTTCTCTACATATTTCTCGCCTAACCCTTCGCCCAATACGCCTTCCACGGTAGCCACGGCTTTCTTCCAGCGCGGACGATCCTGCTGTTTTCCGCTCATTACCCGTCCGTAGAAATCGAAGCTGCAAGCCCGAAGTTCGTCGCTAAGATAGGGAGCCGAAGAATTGATCAACTTCCATTCCATGAAAGCTTTCTGGTCTTCCACCGGCGTTTCGGCCAATATCTTTTCCACCTCATGAATCGGCTCGGGTTGTCCTACGCTGACTTCTTTCAATCCCTGAATACCCATCGTACTGAAGAATACATCCCAATCAATTCCGGAATAGTCCTTCTTCAGTTCCTCGTACGTCATCTTATGATAGTTGGCTTCGGGATCACGCTGCTGCACGGCCGAATAAGAAGGAACGGCAATACGGGTTTCAATGCCCATCACGGCTTCCATCTTACGTTTGGCTTCTTCCGGAGTAGAGCCGCACAAGGTGAACATCTTCTCCATATATGCCTTGAACGATTCACGGACATGCACCGTGGCCGAATCATTGTCCAGATAATACTCTTTCTCACCGAGGCTCAAACCGCCTTGCCCGATTTGAAGGAGGTTCATGCTACTGTTCTTGATGTCGGCATCAATGTAGAAGCCGAAGTAACCGGGAAGCCCCTTGCTACCGAGTTTAGCCATCTGGGCTATGATTTCCTTGCGGTCCTGGATGGCTGCAATAGCCTCCAAGTCAGCTTGGATAGGGGCATAACCCTCCTTGTTCTGCTTCACGCTGTCCATGGCAATGTTATACAAATCACCGATTTTCTGCTCCAAGGTACCGGCTTCGTGCTGTCCTTTGGCCATGGCTTCTATCAAGTCGCGCAACTGTTTGTTATTGTTCTCAATCAAGACCTCAAAGTTCCCGTAAGTCGAGTACTCGCCCGTGAGTGGATGAGCCTTGATCCAACCGCCGCAGGCATACTGATAGAAATTATCTCCCGGCTTCGCCTTCTGGTCCAGATTACTCAGTTCGATTCCCGTCTTGGAAACCGATCCGCCACAGCCCGCCAATGCCAAAGAAGCAAAGGCCAGCATAGGGAAAAATTGCTTTAGTTTCATTTTATCATTCATTTAAGATAGTATTTGTAGAATATTCAAGATTGTGCCTCTTCAAGTTCCAACGAAGCCTCTTCCCACGCATTGACAGCCTCGTCCAATTGCTTCTTCAACGCGCCATGGCGTTCGTAGATCGAAACATCGGCAGCCCCTTCCGGAGTGGCCAATTGGTCTTCCAGCATTTTCACTGCGGCCTCCAGTTCCCCGATTCGGGCTTCGCACTGTTCCACCGCCTTCTCCAATCTACGGATTTTTTTCTGTTGTTCTTTCTGCTGTTCGTAGCTCAACCGGTTGGAAGCCCCTGTTTTTTCCTCCACAGAAGAAACCATCGTCGAAGATGTGGAAAGTGAAGGTTTCTGCAAATCGTTCAAAGATTCGATATTCTTACGCTGCAAGAAGTCATAGATGCCTCCCAAATGCTCCTTGACCAGTCCCCCGCCGAACTCATACACTTTGGAGACGAGACCGTCGAGAAATTCGCGGTCGTGGCTTACGACGACCACCGTCCCGTCGAAATCCCGTATGGCATCCTTCAACACGTCTTTGGAACGCATGTCCAGGTGGTTCGTAGGTTCGTCGAGAATCAGGAAGTTCACGGGTTCGAGCAAGAGTTTAATCATGGCCAGACGGCTCCGTTCTCCCCCCGACAGCACCTTGACTTTCTTTTCGGAAGCTTCGCCGCCGAACATGAATGCTCCTAATATGTCGCGTATCTTCAAGCGGATGTCTCCCTTAGCCACACGGTCTATCGTGTCGAATACCGTCAGTTCGCCGTCTAAAAGTTGCGCCTGGTTTTGTGCAAAATAACCTATTTGCACGTTATGCCCCAGCTTCAAATTCCCCTCGAAAGGAATCTCACCCATGATACATTTGACTAAGGTAGATTTTCCTTCGCCGTTCTTTCCGACAAACGCCACCTTCTCGCCACGTTTGATGGTCAAGTCCACATCGTGGAACACGACATGTTCCCCGTATGCCTTTCTCACGCCTTCGCAAATCAGAGGATAGTCGCCACTACGCAAGGCAGGCGGGAACTTCAGCCTCAAAGCCGAGTTGTCCACCTCATCAACCTCTATCGGCACCATCTTTTCAAGCTGTTTGATGCGGCTCTGTACCTGTACGGCCTTAGTGGGTTTATAGCGGAACCTTTCGATAAACTCCTTGATGTCGGCTATTTCTTTCTGTTGGTTCTCGTATGCACGAAGCTGCTGCTCGCGACGTTCTGCGCGTAGCCGCACGTACTCGTCATACTTTACCTTGTAATCGAACACGCGGCCGCTGGAGATTTCCAAGGTTCGGTTGGTTACATTATTGATAAAGGCGCGGTCATGGCTTACCAAGACGACAGCATTGGCCTTGGTGGCCAGAAAATTTTCAAGCCACTGTATGCTCTCGATGTCCAGATGGTTGGTCGGCTCATCGAGCAACAGCACGTCGGGTCTCCTCAACAGCAACTTGGCCAGCTCTATACGCATACGCCATCCTCCGCTGAACTCACGGGTAGGACGGTCGAAATCCTCGCGCGCGAACCCTAACCCCATCAAAGTGCGTTCCAGTTCGGCCTGATAATTCATGCCGCCCATCATCTGAAAACGCTCGCTCTCATGCGTAAACTTTTCCACGAGAGCCATGTAGCTTTCACTGTCGTAATCCGTACGGTCTGCCAGTTCCTGATTCATCCGGTCGAGCCGTTCCTGCATTTGGCTGATGTGGGAAAAAGCCTGTTCCGCCTCTTCACGCACCGTATGCTCGTCGCTCAACACCATCACCTGCGGCAGATAGCCGATGGTGGAACCGCCGGAAACAGCCACCGTTCCCGAAGTGGGCTGTTGCAGTCCGGCTATAATCTTCAACATGGTGGACTTCCCGGCCCCGTTCTTTCCCACAAGGGCGATACGGTCTTTGTCATTGATGACATACGAAACGTCTTGAAACAACGGGGTCGCCCCGAACTCCACTCTTAATTTCTCAACTGATACCAATGCTTTATAATTTTGCTACAAAAGTAGTGAAAGGTGAGCGCAGAGACAAATAAAAACGAAGTTTTTCTAATTTGACTACGCCGAACCGTATCCTGCTTTATTTTAAAGTAGCGGAACTTAGCGACATTGAGAATCCAAACGGGCGATTTCTGCGGGATTCAAAGCACGATGGTACACCGCATAGCTACCGATACGGCCATTGCAAGCGCCCAACAGCAAGTCACGCAAATCACAATCGCCCTCCATACTTTGGTCTACCAAGCCGTTGACATACGTGGTCAAACGACCGCCTTCGGCCACTACGGCCAACGTAAAGCGGGAATACGGCTCCACCGGATACCACTTGCCATTCGTCCCGCGCCCATAACGCAACCAACTGTCAGCCGTACCCAATACGTTACAACTCCTGACGATTTGCTTCCCTATCGTCAAACAAGGTTTGAACAAAGCGGAATCAGCCTCCCACGACCAATTCTTCCCCTTGCAAACCGTGCCGTGCAAAGGTTGCCCGTCCGTCTCCACGGACACAAATATCGTGAAATCGCCTTTCCGGCATTTTTTGCCAAAATTCATCTTCAGCCCACGGTCAGAAGCGGATGACTCGAACGTCAAACGCTCTCCACGGGACAACAGCCTCTCTTCGAGCTTCACTGGCACTTCCTCCCAGCGGAAATCGCCGTAAACGGATGTGGGATACCCCGGACGGGCTGAACTGACAATCCAATCGAAATAGTCGCCATGCATCCATGCCAGACGCAAAGGCGAATTTTCGGAATCCGGAAGAATGTAAGGCCGCACGTTGTTCTTACGGGAATGGCGGGTAACAGGCTCTGCCTTCACGTCCCCACTGCGGACATCCACCGTGTACTTGACAATCTCATACACACATCCGAACGCCCCGCTGACGGGCACGGAACAATACACCACCTCGGGATGTGCCGGATCTATGGCCATGCCGCCGCTGTAACAACGTTCGATATCCGGTGTCTGGTGGAAATGCCCTCCGCCATGCGCCAAGAAGATTTCCTTCCAGGCCTGTCCGTCCCAATACGTATAATAGTAATCGTGTTTCTTCTTGTCTCCACTGATTTTGACCATGGCTATCACCGGATGCCCCTGCTTGTCGGTAGCCACCTGCCACACCCAGTCACGCACACCGGGTGTATGATCCACGACCGCTACCGGATAATCTACGGCATATTGCTCCGTACGGTTCACCTTAAACGGTCCGTCAGCAATGGTTGACAACACCTTGCCCTGCACGTCTTCCAGTTGCAAAGTCTTGATGTTGACACGGTTCAGGTATAACCAGTTCGGATTTTCGTTATCCGGATGACCGGTCGTATAGGTAAACATGATACGGTCTTTCCCGTTGGAATAGTATTTGGCATACGGACGCGCCCCCGTAGACTGCACCATCTGGTAAGGCCCCCAGTCTATCTGCACTTCATCGTTCTCATCCGGCAACGACAACCGCGCGATGGTGGGATGCCAACGGATACCGCGCCAGCATAAGTAGATATGCTCCGGGTCGTCGGACAATATAAAAGGAGAAGGATAGGTCGTATTGTCTTTCGTCAGGATTTTCTTCTCTTCGCCCAACGTCGTAATGTCGCCGGGGACTTGGGAAATACGGTAATAAAAACAGGGTTCGTCGGTATGCCGCGAATAGAATATCATGACACGTTCGTCCGGCAATACAAGAAACGTCGGATTGTTATGGTCGTCCGGTTGGAAATAAGAGCGTATCAGCACTTCCGACCTCCTTCCCTTCAAAAAATCATACTGCACGGCCTTCACAGCCCCATGCACGTCAATATAACCGACATAGCTGCTGTTTATCGTACCGCTTGCATTCTCATAATGCAACGCACGCGGGTCGGCAAACCAGCACCATGCGCCTTCGTCTGCCAGTTTGTCACCTTCGTAAACCGTAGCTTCGGCGGGAGAAAGAAGATTTTGTGCAGCCGCCGTCCCTGCAAGTCCGGCCCAAACGACCATGACCATCAGAAATAACTTTTTCATGAATATGGATTAGTTTAATGATTCCGCCTTTTTAGATAAATCGCTCCCGCTCGGCAGACCCTGAGCAAGTTCGGTCTGCGCTCGCTTACTCGCGATTTTCCGGCTCTCGCCTATCATGTAATAATAAGCCGCACAAGCCGTCAAGAAATATATTCCGGCCTGAATCCACAGGCCGACATACTCGAATGTCACATCCTCCAATAAAGCCCCCATCGTATTGATACGTACGAAACCGTTGATGCCGAACGTGGAAGGGGCCAACCAAGATACATATTTCCAGAAATCGGGCACAGCCACTCCCGGCCATGAAATCCCCGAAATGAACAACAAGGGCAAGGAGGTGAATACAAATATCAACATACAAGTCTCACGCTGGTACACCAGAATGGAACACGTCATGGCAAAGAATATACATGCCAACAAATAAGGCACCATAAACGCCAGCAAGTCGGATGCCTGAGGAATTTGAGCCAAATGGAACAGTTGCGGCACTACAATCAACACCCACACGCTTACCAAAGCATACAGCATCAGGTAGCACAGTGCCTTGCCCAACACCAAACGCACCGTACCTCTCCCTGTCCCTTGAACCAGTTGGGTATGCAACGTAGCCCGTTCGCGGGCAGAACCGTTTATCAGTCCTATACCCAGAAGCAGCGTCTGCTGGATGACCAGCATCAACACAGCCGGAATCAGGAAACAGGCAAACCCGTTCGTCGGATTGAACAAAGCCACACTCTCGTACAACAAAGGTGCGGTAGACACTTCATCCTGCCGCACGGTGGTATTCCCCATCCGTTTGATCTGCAATTCGGTGTTCATATCCAAAGACACGTCCGTACACGCCGTCAGCAGCGCTTTGTAGTAAAGCAATCCGCTCATGTCGCAGTACAAACCGACATACGCCTGTTGCATCCGGTTGACCTTACGGCTGAAATCATCCGGAATACGGATGATGCCATACGCTTTCGTGCGGCGCATCAATTCTTTCGCCTCTTCCATATTTCCCGTCCGCGCCACGACTTTTACATCGGGAGAAGCATCGACCCTGCGGACAAAGTCGCGGCTGAGAGCCGTATTCGCCCCATCGACCACCACCGCCGGGACTTCCCTGACCGTTTCTCCCGTATAAATAAAAGCATAGAGCAAGGGATAAAGTACCGGTACCAGAATAAAAAAGATCAGTACTCCCTGGTCACGCACCACGCGACCGGCTTCCTTACGCCATATAAAAAACGTATCACTGACAGCCTCACGGAATAGGATATGCAATTCTTTTATCGTTCTCATGACAGATTAAGGTATATAATCATAGTTCAACATGACCGTACGCAACCGCTTGAGCAATAGCAACGGAAGTAAAACGAACAACAACAAAGCCAAATAAGGCTTCCAAGCATAAACCATCGGGTAGCCGTTCAGCGTCTGACTGACATAAATCAGAAAATAATGCCTCAACGGGAATAAATTACTCAGTACTTGCAAAGCCGGATGCATAGCCATCACCGGAAACGAAAAACCCGAAATGGAGAACGAAACGACGCCCCACAACGAACTGGCACTCAGAGCCAACCGCAACGTGGGCAGGACAGAAATGAGAAACACTCCGAAAGCCTGCGACGCCAGCACCATCAAAAAAGCGGCACACAACAGCGGACCGATACCGCTATGGCACGGGAACCCCAATATGCCATAAAGGTAAGCGTCGTAAGCTGCGGCTACGCTGAAAAAGATGACCGTATGAGGAAGCAATTTGCCCACGAGAGCATTCCACATCCGGTTGTCCGCCATGGCCAACCACTCCTTCCCGGTACCCTCCTTGATTTCGCTCCCGATGGCAAAGACCGTGACCATGAATATCATAATCATCAAGATGCCGGGCAGAATCGTATTGTTCAAATAGACCGAATAGTTCAGCCACGGATTAGACAAAGCGTGCGTGTCGATGACGATCGGTTGTAAGAAGGCCATAGCCGTACGCTCGTCCATTCCTTTGGCCTGCAACGTCTGCAAGCCGACCGAAGCATTGGCCAATACGGACATCGTACGTAAATCACGATATATCAATGAGCCGGCAATAAGCAGGCTGTTATTGGTATAAAAAGACACCGTGGGCTGCCGGCTCGACAGAATCTTTTCGGTAGTGCCCTCCGGAATATAGTAGAAAGCATAAATTTTACCTTGTTGCATGGCTCGCCGCGCCTCACTGACCGAGGCATAATCTTCTGTCAGGTGCACTTGGCTGAAAGCATCCATGTTACGCAATATTTCCCGCGTAGTGGACGTATTGTCTTCGTCCACCACTCCCACGGGCATATCCTTGGGCAACCCCTCGTACATCAGCGTGGTAAAGAACAGACAACAAAGGAGTGGAGCCGCTACCATACAACAAAGGTACAACGGCCGGGAAACCAGCCGCCGTAACTCACGCACCATAATGCCTGCTATACCATGAGACACCTGCATGCCCGCTACCTCCTTATCGTTTGATGATGACCGACATGCCCGGACGAAGCACTTCCTTCACTCCCACCGGAACCGCACGCACCTCAAACGTTTTCAGGTCGAATTGTCCGGTGGTTTTAGTAGCTTTCCATGCCGCATAAGTTCCCCGGTCCTTCATGTAAGTCACTTTCAGTTTGATGTCTTTACCGAAAGCAGGCACGTACGCCGTGAATTCTTTTCCTACGGCCAAACCGCTTAACAAATCTTCACGCACATTGAATGTCGCCCAACGGTCGTCCAGCATCGTAATGTTCATGATAGGCGCTCCCGTACCGACCAATTCCCCCATTTCGGGGAAAATCTCGGAGACTTCACCGTCCATCTGCGCCAATAATATAGTCTCTTTCATGTAAGACTCCACCTCGGCAATCGCCCCCTTCGCACGTGCGACTTGTGCGGCTGCCGCTTCCTTGTCCTCACGCTGCGCCCCGTTACGCGCCATTTCGTACTGTGCCCGCGCGGCGCGTTCCGTGGCTTTCATCGCCTGGTAATTCGCATAAGCCTCGTCACGCTTCTGCGCGCTCATCACTCCTTCTTCGAACAAACGGTCGACCCGACGATAAGACTTCTCGGCGATGTCCAGACCGGCTTTCGCCTTTTGCCACATCTCGTATGCCCCCTGCAACTGTTCTGCCCGCGTCCCGCGGTCGGCTTTCTCTTGAATCGCCTGAGCAGCCTGACCGGCTGCTTCGGCCTGCGACAGTTTGGCAGCCACATCCGGAGCCTCCAATACGACCAGCGTATCCCCGGCTCTCACGTGATCGCCCTCTTTCACATAGAAATGCAATATCCTACCCGGCACCTTACTGGAAACCCTATATTCAGACGCCTCCATTTGTCCCTGAATCGACTCATCGTCATGCCCCAACAGAAGCATGCCTGCCACGGCCACGGCCGCAATGACCACCACGAGCGTTACCAACGCCCATATCACATTATTATTTTGTTTCTTGAGTTCCATACATCCATTTACATTTTATTATCGTCAAGGTTTCATTCTCATTATAATCCCGGGCCTAACGTACCCATAGCCTTTTGCAGGTAAGTCTGTGCCAGTTTCAAGTCTATCTGTGCATCAATCCTATCCGACAGGGCGGAAAGCCAGGCGGTTTGGGCTTCCATGACATTCGTCACGGGAACCACTCCTTCCTTGAATCCCTTATCGGCATAACGGAGATTCTCTTCCGCTTTTTCCATGTTCTTCTCCGACAAAGCCAGTCTCTTTTGTGCTTCCGTATTCTTAAACAGGCTCTGATTGACCTGTAATTCTATCTTTTCCTGCGCTTCGGTCTGCTGCAAACGGGCGATATTGACTTCACTTTTAGCAGCCTTTACCTTATATATACCCTCATTCCAATGAAAAATAGGCACGGAAAGCATGATGCCCACGTTCCACATCCCACGGAACTTATTCTCGAAACCGTTCAACAATGAAGGATTGGAAACCAAATATCCACCGGTCAAAGCCAACGAAGGCAGCATTTCCGAACGAACCACCCGTACTTTGTCTTCGTATATCTTATGAGCCCAATCCAAACTTTTCAATTCCGGACGATTAGTCCACGCCCGCTGTACGGCATCCTCGGGTACCGTCTCCGACACTTGCAAATCCGTCCGGCTTTGCATAAATCGCTCACGATCGGCAGAGGCAAGCGAGCTTGTCTCTGCGCTCGCTAACTCGCGATTTTCATCCGTCAACGTGAACTTCGTGTCCAAATCCATACCGCACAACTGACAAAGCACCATTTTAGACAAAGCCAAACCATTGTCAACCTTAGTCAATAGCATTTCAGCTTCGTTTACTTTCACCTTTACCGTCAATCCGTCCGCCTTGGTAGCCACTCCTTCCCGTATCATCTTCTCCACATCGCCGTCCAGACGGTTTACCAAGTCCAAGAAGCTCTCCGCCATCTTTTTCTTATAGCTCAAAGACACGACTGTCCAATAGGCATCATCCGTGTTGAGAATCAAATCCTGCAACTGGGCATCATGCTGCGTACGCGCCAATGCTTCGGAAAACTTCGTGATACGGTGGTAAGCCCTGATTTTACCCCCCATATACAAAGGTTGCATCAGTGTCACAGCTCCGGCCCACATGTTACGGGTATCCGTCCGCAAGGCATCCGTCAGTTCATTGCCCAACTGGTTTAAAGCCGTGGACATGCCGTCCAGTTTTCCGCTCTGTATGGCCTGCTGCAAAGAAGCCGCCAACTGGGGATTCGTCTGTGCGATATGCTGGATGATAGGAGTAGCCGCCTGTGTCAACCCTTGCTGCAACGAGGTTCCCATGTGGTTCAGAGCCGATTTCTGCCCGTCGTTCAACAATGAAATTTCATCACTGAAATACATGTACGTTCCCGTGGCCGAGAAATCCGGAAGGAAGTTGGTAAATGCCGCTTTCCGGTCATAATGTGCCTTCCGCATCCTTTCTTTGGCTATCAGCAGGCTCTTGTTGTTTGCAATGGCCATATTCCGGCAACTATCCAGGCTGAGCACACGCTGCGCGTGTAACATGCTGAAAAAAGCCGCGAGAATCAAAAAGCCGAAAAGTCTTTTCATCTTGTCTGTTTTTAATATTCCGCTTGATCGTCACCTGAAAATTGCATAGGCAACGATGCAAAAGTATAACAAAAATAGGTCAAATCCTCATGATTTAACCTATTTTCGTACATATTGCACATTCCTCAACATTTCTACTTCTCATAGTTGAAGCTTGCGTTTCCGATATTATGCCCATCGGCAAAAACCGACACGCGATAAGTACCCTTGCTCAAAAACTCATTGACATCCCAATATACCGTCACCGACGTAGCTTCTCCGTTATATTCGATATCCTTTTTAGCAGAATACTCCAAGTTCCGGTTCTCATAGACAAACGTTCCTCCGTTCGTCAGCACTTCGTTGTTCGGTTTGGTGATGCGCACATAAATACTCCGGTTTCCGGCTTGTGCCGTAATGTTCCTCGCAATGACAAAGCTGACGACAAACTTCTTCACATCCTTGACTTTACGGGCCTTCTTCCCACGCTTGTTCTGTCCGACCATAGAAATGCCCGTGGCATCCAGTTGGGAAGCGATGGCCACTTTCTCGCTCAGCGTTTCCTTTTCCGTAGACAGGTTCGTGATAGTCTGCGTAGCCTGGGTGTACTGGGCTTTCACCTGTTGGTTCTCGCTACGAAGCTGCTCGTTTACTCGGTTCAACGAATCTATTTCATGCACATAGCTTCTCAAGATGCTGCGCAACGTGGCCAATTCTTTTTTCAGACGCATGATTTCGGCCGCATCAGTGGCTTTCACTTGCTTCAATTCAGCCAACAACTCTTCCGTCCGTTGCTGCTCCTTATCCAACTGGGCTATCAGCGAATCATTGTTGATTTGCGTTTTCATTTCGCTGTACTGCTGGGCAAAGCGGGCATATTCGTTTTCCATCTCCCTTTTGTCCATTTCCGCCAGTTTCAGCATTTCCTCTTTCTCTGCACTCTCCTGCATATAAGAATAGACCATGTAGCCTAATCCCGCACAAAGGAGCAAGACTACGACCGAAGCAATGATGATTATCTTTTTCTTGTCCATAGTTGAAGTGTTTTTCGCGTTCCTCGCACGCGCTCCCAAACTTATTTATAATAACGGACGCAAAGATAATTCTTTTCTGCCAAGGCAAAAAGCATTTTTCAACTTTTAAAAAGAAAAAAGTAGCGGCTGATTTTATATAAATACAATCTTTTTTCCTAAATTCGCGACCAATTACAGAAAATTAACATCCTCGTCATCATGATGAAAAGACTTTTTGCCGGGCGTTTCATCCGCTCGATAGGTTACCTTTTAAGTGTACATCTCGTAGCATTGCTGTTCTTCTTCGGACTCCGTGTCGCGCTTTTTATCGCCACAGACTATGATTTCCCGAAAGAGATATCGGAAGACTATGCCTTGCAAAGCGTGGCGTTCCTGCGCGGTCTCTGGTTCGACAACGTCATCGCCTGTTACATCCTGCTGCTGCCGTTGGCGGTATTCTGGATAGCCGGATGGTTCGGCTACACCGCCCGTTGGCTTTACCGCTCCTCTGCGTTCTTCTTCATCTTTTTCTATTCGCTGTGTTTCATCATTTCCGCAGCCAATATCCCTTATTTCGCCTACTTCTTCAAGCCCATCAATTCCTCCATATTCAACTGGTTCGACTACGCAGGCACCACAGCGGGAATGGTATTCGGCGAAACGTCCTATTACCTTCCCATCGCTTTGGGACTGGCAGCCATCGCGGCTTTTGCCTGCATCACCCTCCGGTTGTCACGCGCGTTCTTCCTTTTAAGCCGGAACGCCGCGCCCCCGGCAAACAGATGGAAAGCCGCCGCCCTTACGTTTGTGGCCGGAGCCGCCCTTATAGGCTTGTGCTTTTTCGGCATCCGCGGACGGCGGGGTTATAACCCCATAAAAGTAAGCCAGGCGTATTACTGCAATGATGCCTTCCTGAACCAATTAGGGATTAACCCGGTATTCAACCTGATGACCAGTGCCATCGACGACAACCGGAAGGAAAACCGCCTCCTGCACCTCATGGCGGAAGACGAAGCCATAGCCCGCGTGCAAACCCTCCTCGGACGGAAGGGCATGGACGGCATATCGCCCATCGCACGCCGCGTGGAAGTCGACAGCCTGCCGACACGCCGCAACGTGGTCGTCATCCTCATGGAGTCCATGTCGGCTCACCTGATGCAAACTTTCGGTCACGAAACCAGCCTTACGCCCTTCCTCGACAGTCTGTGGCAACAATCGCTCAGCTTCAGCCATTTCTATTCATCCGGCATCCACACCAACCATGGCATGTATTCCTCGCTCTATTCGTTCCCGGCCATGATGAAGCGCAACGCCATGAAAGGCTCCGTCATTCCGGTCTACTCCGGCCTGCCCACCGTACTGAAAGAAAATGGTTACCATAACATGTTCTTCATGACGCACGAATCGCAATACGACAACATGAACGCCTTTTTCCGTACCAACGGTTTCGACGACATTTATTCGCAGGAAAACTACCCGGCGGACAAGGTGGTCAACGGATTCGGCGTACAAGACGACTTCCTATTCCAATACGCCCTGCCCGTGCTCGACCGGCAAGCCCAAAGCGGACAACCGTTTTTCAGCGTCCTGCTCACTATCAGCAACCATCCGCCTTACATCATCCCGCCCTACTTCCATCCGCGCAGCCGGACGACGGAAGAACAAATCGTGGAATATGCCGACTGGTCCATCCGGAACTTCATGACGGAAGCCCTCAAACGTCCTTGGGCGGACAACACGCTGTTCGTCCTCTTGGGCGACCACGGCAAACTGGTGGGCACGCCCGAATGCGAAAGCCCGCAATCGTATAACCACATCCCGCTCATGATTTACGGGCGGGACATAGCTCCGCGTATCGTGGACGCTTACGGCGGGCAGGTGGATTTGGCCCCGACCCTTTTGAGCCTGTTAGGTATCGGTTACGTGCAAAACGATTTCGGTGTGGATTTGCTGAAAGAGAAGCGTCCTTATATGTATTTCACAGCCGACAACCTCATCGGCGTGAGGGACTCGTCACGCCTGTTCCTTTATTTTCCGGACACGCAACAGGAAATCCGATACCGCACGGAGGGTATGACTGTACAGGCTGCCGAGGACGACCCGGTTTTCCGCGACATGAAGCAATACGGTTTTGCCATGCTCCAATGTGCCGAGGTACTGGTGCAACGGCAACAAACCCTCAACCATCCTCAAGAGGGCAAGCGGTAGAAAGCGGATCCGGCTCCCTCCTTCCTGAATTTGACATTCTGTCAAAAAGTCAAATCCAAGCATACGAGAATGTCGTATTTGCAGCCCAACTGAACAATCGGTGCAAATACGCCATTCTCGCGTGTTTACCCATAAACAAAAAGTCAGCCTGTATCCGATCCGGCTTTCATTCGGACATCTGGCATGCCCAACCGTCCGCATCCCCATGGAAACCCGTCAGCTTACACAGGATTATCATGGCAAAACGACACACGGATGACGACACTTTCCGGTCTCCAAATAGAGGAAAAAACGGACTTTTCCTCCTGTCTTTCCACCCTTTCCCAGGCATTCGTCCCCGTTTTTATCCATCCTGTGAAACCGTTCTGCGGCAAATGATTTTTCATTCGCCTGCAAACGAAAAATTTTCTTCCTCATGGCAAATTGCATATATACGGAATATCATTGCATAACCGGCTCGCAATATGAATATTTATTCAAAACAGACGCCTAAGAGAGAGAGCTGAAAGCGGTTTTCCATAATCGAATTGAAATGCGAAAAGTAACAAAATGACATCCCAGCACTCAATATCACCCTAAATTGACGGCCTTTGTCTGTACTATTTTTTTAAGCATGAACGGTTTAACACCCAATTTACTATGCCTTGTCAACGTTACCAACATAAAAATGTGTGTAAACCATATTCTGTAAATATTCTTAAGCAATCAGACCTTCCAAAGCGGTTGCCGTTGCCAATCTTTTACGAAGCCCATGGCACTTGTATCTACCATTGGATATTGGGATAAGAGAGCTATCAGTTGTTGTTTGAAATGATTGTTTGGTCTGATTATATCAACAAAATGCTTCAGGATACAGAGCGTGAAGAAAACACGTCCCTGACGCACATCGTCACCTACCCAAGGACGCAGTGGCCTTGTCATGACAAGGGCGCGCAATGACAGAGAACGGTTCCATAGTCTTGCATGATGACAACATGAATTACGAGTCAGCATAATAATCGTCATCCATGAAATAAAAACCGGAACAGATAGGCCGAAGAATCGTGCAATCTTCTTGCGAATCCGGTTGTTTGCAATATTTTCATAAACACGGGTCAGTGTCCCTAAAGGAATAATCTCCGCAAGCATCCATGATGGGGGATAAGAATCTTCGTATGTCTGTTTAAAGTGCACTATGAAATCTTCACGGTTTGTTTGCAGTTCCTTATCAACGAGTGACATTGTTTTATTAAATTTTTCCGAATTGGCAAAGGTTGATGATCGGGTCATCCAAAACACATCACCGGTTTCTGCACAGACTATATTGGTAATGGCACTACGGACAGCTATTTCAATACGTTCTATCTGGTCAAAGACAAGCAACCGGAATTCTCTGTCAAACTCATACAGATGAAGTGCACAGCCTAATGTACTTCCAGATTTATACAAATGTTCTGTCTTTGGAAATGATAAAAAAGGATAAAGATAGCCGGACAGCCTGTAATAACCTATTGTCCTTAGTATATTCTCGGCATTTTCCGTATCAGAACAGTCCAATCCTCGGGATTGAAGAATTGCCAAAAGTTCAGTTGGAGACGAATATTGTTTGGTATATCTCATATAAAAATAAAACGACCCGCCGATTTAAGCATTGTAAAGAGGCTTGGCGGGTTCTTGTGGTGCAAAGATATGAACATTTCTAAATACCACAAAATTTCAAAGCCTCTTTTATTTGAATCCGACCGTACTTTTTTTATTGCATATACATAAAGAACAAGATTTTTGCGTAATCTTGGAATATCTTTTTTAGTGCCTTATACAAAGGACTTTGGGAGAATTACCCAATTTTGAGGTAATGACTTGGCAACTGTGCAATCTGCTGCGTTATACCTTGAATTGCTTTCAAGTAACTCGTTTCCGTGTACAAAAATAATAGAATAGTCCGATGCACACAAGGTACATCAAAGAAAAAGTTCGACTATTTGTTTAGTTTGTTTAATCGCATTACAATTGAAGTTTGACTTCTACCCATTTTGTTTGCAATATATTTGACACTCTTACCTTCATTGTGCAGTTTCAATAAAAATTGGTCTGCACTTCTTGTCCATCTTTTATTGGCGTTAGGGTGCTTTACATAGCTTTCTTCTGACACCTTTTCGGGGTGCAAGAATTCATCCACAAATACAGACGGGAAACGCTTATCGTATAATACAAGCGTTTTTACCTTAGCCCTTGTTATTGCAACATAGAATAATCTTCTTTCTTCTCCGTATGGGAATTGGTCGCTCTTAGTGAGCACATAGTTAAGCACAGGGTCGTTACTCACCTGTGATGGGAAACCGTATGTATCTTTATTGCATTGTAAGAGTATTACATAATCCGCTTCAAGACCTTTTGACTTATGTACGGTTAAAAACTCTATTTTTCGTCCTCCTATCACATAGTAGAATCTATTACCCTCTTTAATTGATTGGTACATAAAAGAGAGGTAGTAATCATCAAAAGAGTAACGCCCCAATAGGAATATTGATTTATCCGATGGAATAGAAGCCACAAGTTGCCCTATCGTATTGCAGTAATCTCGTCTATCATAAGTATAGAATTCCAACTCGGTTCTCATTTCTGAGCTGAACGAATGGATACTCTTTTGTATTTGGGCTTTATTGCGTTGTATAAAGTTCGACGATAAAGAAACCAAAGGCTCTCCAAACCTGTATGTAGTTTCAATCTTGTTTATCTCCGTTGCTCCAAAATATTCGGGGAATTGATTGAATAGAGCCATATCACTTCCCGAAAAACGA
>OGIR01000102.1_pt1 | contig 85903 bp, 92 predicted proteins | sample 1571831 | NCBI WGS metagenome assembly OGIR01 (sample SAMEA2582124, study PRJEB24529) | metagenome | biome: Human gut stool | place: China | collected 2011 | reverse complement strand
CAATCTCTAAAGTCAGCTTCGAATACTGGCTCTATTGCTATCTTGGCAGCCATCTGCACAATTCTGTCCTTGACTGTTGGTATTCCAAGAGGTCTTTCACTTCCGTCTGGTTTTGGTATCATAACTCGCTTTACTGGGGATGGTTTATACTTTCCATCCATCAGTTCCGATTTGATTTCTGACAGGTATTTTTCAATTCCCATCTCTTCAATATCTTCGATTCCGATACCATCTACACCACTGGAACCCTTGTTAGCTTTTACCCGTTTCCATGCTTCAAAAAGTACATCATCACGATATACCTTATCGTAAAGTGCATGAAATCTTCGGCTATCACATTTCTTGGCTGTCAGATATAGTTTGTTTTGAAGTTGTCGAACTTTTTCCTTGGAGTTGTTAGTCTGCATGACATTCTCTCACTCTTACCCTCTCTACAAACATGAATGAAGCAAGGAACCTTCCCATAGACTGCGTTTTCTTGCACAGTCATTATTGGTACTATGTTCCTCTCCGACTCCCTCCCATCAGAAATACGATTTCGCCAAGCTTATACGCTTTCTTTTTTACCTTTCGGTGATGGGTAGGGTCTCTCCAGTTCCGAACCACACTTTTCATACATACCGTTTCCTATATACCGAGGGATTCCTCCGTGCTGCTTTCCAGTTTCTTCGCACGTTCCATGGCTTTCACCCATACGCCCAAGGTTCAGCTTCCCTTTGCTCTCTTTTCAGAGACCTTTCTAACGATACGGCAGAATTCACTTTATGTTACGGTCTGCATAATTGCTCGCCCCTCTTACCGAGGTTACTTTATCCACTCGCTTAGTACCCTGCATTACTGCAACGCACCGAGTTTAGCTACACGGCTCACTGGCGATTACCGTGACCGGACTTACACCGGCTAGTGTGGTCCAGCTTCGCTGGACACACAACGTAAATGAAAGAAAAACGGTACAGACAAATATGATTTCCTTTGTGAGCCATGGAGACAAGACTCTTCAGAGGCTTATCGGAATGCCCGGCGAACAGGAACATCATATTTCGTCTGTACCGTTTTTCTTTTCATAAACCTATAAAATCACGACTTGTGAGAGGGCGCTGATATCTGCCCTTCGCAACCTGTAAAAACACTACAGAATCTGCGCTTTCTTTCACGCAAAATAAACCTGCTTTCTCTCATCCTATTTTATTTTGTAGACTCCTTAAGGACAACTTCGTATGGAAGCAATGTTCTTGTCTCCACTTCCGCACCCTCGATCACATCCAATACCGTTTTACATGCAACCATGCCAAGCTCTTTCGCATCAAAAGAAAGTGATGTAATGGACGGCACATTATTTTCCAGTACGGAGCTGTTATAAAAAGATGCCACACGGATGTCTTTTGGAACCTTTACATGCTTTTCACGCAGCTTTTTCAATACCCTGCTGCACACCGCATCGTCCATACACAAAATACATTCTGCCTTTCGATCGAGTACCTCTTCCACGATCTTGTCGATCACCACATGATTATCAAGATTTAAAAAAAGCATTGTCGGATCAATGACCTCACCCATTTTTTCATAAGCTTCCCGGAATCCCCGCAGACGGCTCTGTGTGACCACATGGTTCTCATCTCCGCCGATCAGTGCAATACGCTTCATTCCCTTCATTAAAATAATGGATGTAAGTTCTTTACACGCACTTTTGTGATTGTGGTCGATCTGGATCACACCTGTATAATTGGAGGAACCGATCGTCACAAATGGTACTTTTTTTTCCTGAAGATACTCAATCTGCCGGTCCTCCACAAACGTCCTCATCAGGATCACACCATCTACTTTACGGTTTGAGATAATACGCTCCAGCGAGGAGATATCGTTATTTTTACAGATGGAAAGCAGGATATCATACTCCATAATTCCGGCGATCTCCTGAATCCCGAATAAGCATTCCTGAAAGAACGTGAGATCCACAACATCATATTCTCCCGGCATGACCACACAAAGATTATATGTTTTTGACTGCGCCAGCCCTTTGGCGATAACGTTTGGCTTATAATCATGCTCCTCAATATATTTTAATACACGGTCTCTCGTCTCCTGCCCGATCCGTCCCTTCCCTGAAATGGCTCTTGAGACAGTGGTTTTTGAAACACCAAGTGCTTCTGCCACATCTGCGATCGTTATATTTTTCTTCTCTTCGTTCCCCATAAAACCCCTTCTTTCCTCAAAGCAGTTACTTCCCCTGAATTGTGCTGTGACTTCCTGTATCGCTTGCGATCCTGCCACAATGTTACTTTGTCCTGCCCTGATGTTGCTGCGCATCCTTTGCGCAACAATATTATTATCATCCTATTTTCGAAAAAAAGCAATGACATTTTTATATATTTTCCAAACAATCTTTTTGTTTCTGTTTACTTATGCCCTGTTCCGGTAACAATTCTATATTTCACATCAACATCGGATTTACATTTGTTTTTCCTGATGTTATAATATGTTTGCGCAATCGGTTGCGTTATCAGATGATAATATAGAAGATCACACTGATTGTCAACATGAAAATATTTTTTTGGGGGACAATATGAAAACAGACCATTTACTTTTCGGGGCAGCTTATTACTCGGAATACCTTCCATATGACCGCGTGGAAAAAGACATGGAAATGATGGAAAAAGCAGGCATGAACACGATCCGTATCGCAGAATCGACCTGGAGCACCATCGAGCCAAAAGACGGTATCTTTGATTTCACACATCTCGATAAAATGCTTGAGGCGGCTGCACGCCACCATATTTCTGTCATTGTCGGGACACCGACCTACGCCATCCCGGCATGGCTGGCAAAAAAATACCCGGACATTCTGGCTTTGACCAATAACGGTCAGAACATTTATGGTGCAAGACAGAATATGGATATCACACACGCAGGCTATCTGTTCCACTGCGAGCGGGTTATCCGCGCAATGATGGAACATATCAAAGATGTTCCGCATATCATCGGGTTTCAGCTGGACAATGAGACCAAAAGCTACGGCACTGCCGGTCCGCGTGTCCAGGCAATGTTTGTCGATTATTTAAAGGAAAAATACCCGGATATCAATGAATTCAATCGCGAGTTCGGGCTGGACTACTGGAGCAACCGCGTCAACACATGGGAAGATTTCCCGGATATCCGTGGCACGATCAATGAAAGCCTTGCCGCTGAATTTGCCAAATTCCAGCGTCTGCTTGTGACCAGATTTTTAGCATGGCAGGCTGCGATCGTTTTCGGATACAAGCGCCCGGATCAGTTCATCACACAGAACTTCGACTTCGACTGGACAGACCATTCCATCGGCTATCAGCCGGAGGTCAACCAGTACGAAGCTGCCAGATGCATGACCGTTGCCGGATGTGACATTTATCATCCTTCCCAGTCACTTCTTACCGGAGAGGAGATCACCTTCTGCGGCAACATCTCGCGCAGCTTAAAGAAAGACAATTATCTTGTTTTAGAGACACAGGCTCAGGGAAATATTGCATGGCTTCCATATCCGGGGCAGCTCAGGCTTCAGGCCTACAGCCACATTGCAAACGGCTCCAACAGTGTCATGTACTGGCACTGGCACTCGATCCACAATGCGGTTGAGAGCTATTGGAAAGGTGTGTTGTCACACGATTTTTCCGAAAATGAGACTTACCGGGAGGCTGCATCCATCGGTGCAGACTGGAAGCGGATCGGCACCCACCTTAAAAACCTGCAAAAGAAAAACCGTGCTGCCATCCTGCTTGACAATGACTCCCTGACCGGACTGCGTCTTTTCCCATTGAAAGACCTCGGCAATTACAGCTATAACACTGTTGCCCGCTGGCTTGGTGATGCTCTGTACCATTTAAATATCGAGTACGACATGATCTCCTCTGCGGAACGTGATTTTTCTTCCTACGAGTGCCTGATCGTGCCTGCACTTTACAGTGCTTCCGAAGATCTGCTCACCTCAATTTCTGATTATGTAAAAAACGGCGGACATCTGATCACGACGTTCCGTTCCGGTTTTTCAGATGAACAGTTAAAAATTTATGCGGATACACAGCCTCACATTTTACAGGAATGTCTTGGTATCCACTATGACCAATATACCTACCCGGTGGATGTTTCGGTAACACTGCCTGATTTTATGGCTCATCCATCCTGCTCCGGTCATGAAAATGCGGCTTCCGATGCCGACTCGTCATGTTCCGATGAATCCTGCACAAACAGCAGCAAATGTCTGCACTGGATGGATCTTGTGACCTGCGATACCGCCACACCGCTCTTTTTCTACGATCACCCGGTCTGGAAAAAATATGCAGCTGCCACAGTCAACCAGTTTGGAAAAGGTTCGGCACTGTATCTCTCCAGCATGTTTGATGGCGCTCTTCTGGAAAAAGTTCTGGTCCATTACTTTGCCTCGCTTCCGGAAACACTTTTAGCACATCCGGAATGCCACTTTCCATTGATCATCCGGGAAGGTGTCAATGATTTTGGAAAACGGGTAAGATTTTACTTCAATTATTCCGGTGAAAAACAGACCGCCATCTGCAAAGGATTTTCCGGCACGGAATTATTGTCCGGCAGAAAAATAATGGAACAGGAAACGTTTTCGCTGGAACCATGGGGCGTGGTGATCGTGGAAGAAAATTAATTTTTCCTTCACATACACAAAATATGCCGCACGAGAAGGTAATTTTTCGTGCGGCATATTTTTTTAGTGACATCTTATGAATTTCATTTAGAAGTGTTTATTTTTTCTGTATGCGGTTCCCATCAGCGCACAGCCAAACAGTAATAATATCACTGCTGCTGCGATCGGTGTGTTATCCGAAGTCTTCGGACTTGCGATCACACTGCCTGTTGTCTGGCTCATATCTGTGTCATTTAAGACGATGACATAATCGGATGCATGTGAGAACTTAAAGTCTACAGTACCATCTTCTTTTACCTGTGCTGCCTGATAATACTCAAACTTACCGGTTGTCTCATTATAGTAATAAAGATTTGCTATTTTTCCACTGTGGTCCGTGCCAACGGAAAGTCTCAATATTCCCTCAAAACCAAATACTCCGTCATAATTTAAGGAAAGCTGGATGGTTTCATTTCCGTCTGCCAGCGCTGTCACTTTCTGTTTTGGAATATCACTTGTTCCCACAACCAGACCAAGATCGATCGGTGCTGTCACATTACCGGTGATATCTTTTCCATTGATGATCCAGCTGGCCTGATCACTCACCTGGAAGGTTACGTTCATATCTTTTCCTTTGATACTCTCGAACACATTTGCTGGAATTTTTGTTGCCTTTAACAGGTTTACACGGATTTTACTTCCGGTTTTTGCCTTATTCACTGCCTCGATCACATTTGCAAAACTCTCCTCCTGCACGGTTACTTCTGCTACAGCCTGTTCTTCCTGTTTTGGAGTTGTCTGGACTGCAGAATTGACCTGACTGGAATTGTTTCCTGATGTCTGCTGATTTCCGTTATGATCCTCTGTTGTTTTTCCATCTGGCTTTTTATCATCTGTTGTATTATCCGGAGCCGGTTCTGTTTTTGTCTCCGCAGTCAAAACAATTGTTCCACCATCTTTTGCTGCCGGAATGGTAACAGAAACGTTCTGGTCAGCAGAAACAGTGTAAGTTTTTCCATCATAAAGGTTTTTAAGAACTGTTCCGGCACTCTCTGCTACCGGGATCACTACTTCTTTCTCTGCCTCTTTCACATTCATTCCTACATATAAAGTGCTATTTCCATAACTTCTGCTGATCACTTCATAGCCATCTGCGTCGGAAACTGCAACTGTGCTTCTGTTTCCTCTTGCAAATACATCGGTATACGCATTGCGGATTGCAAGCATTGTCTTGTAATGGTTGTAAATACTGTTGCTGTCTGCTTTCTGTTTTTCCAGCTCCGTCCAGTCAAAGTCGCGGCGGTTTGTCTGGTATGGCCAGTTGTTGGCTCCACCCTGTCCAATCTCCTCTCCATAATAGAGTACCGGCTGGCCTTTTGCGGTAATCTGGAGTGTTGCTGCCACTTTCATCAGGTTATAAGCTTCTTCTTCGCTGATTTTGCTCTCGTTTACAAGTTTATACTGCAGAGTGTCCTCGTCATGGCTGCTCAAAAAGCTTCCCATGACAGCGGTGTTGTTGATCGCACTGTTTCTCTTCTGCAGTGAATTTTCCACGCTGGAAATTTTTCCTGTTACAAAGTTCTGCGCAAAATCGTTGAAATCAAAATCAAGAAGTGCATCCATCGTTCCGGTTCCCAATTCTCCTGCATTGTTGGCATATCCTGCACCGGAATACTCTCCTATCATTTTAAAATCAGGATTTACTTCGGTCAGGGAATTTTTAAATGCTGCCCATGTCGTTGTCTCTACATGTTTTACAGTATCCACACGATAATAGTCAATGCTGTATTTTGACATCCACTCGGTCTGCCATGTAACAAGCTGGTCTGTCACTGCTTTGTTTTCCGTCACAAAATCAGGCAGATCTGACAATGAATCATATTTATCATCACCGCTGATCGTGTTGCTGGAGTCACGGATCATGGAAATACTGTTTCCATCTGCATCTGTTAAAATACGGTTGAAGTAATCTTCTGTACCGTATCCTGCATGGTTTAATACTACGTCCACCATGATTTTCATTCCCTTGCTGTGGGCAGCATCCAATAATGCTTTGAACTGCTGCTCTGTTCCAAGATGTTTGTTTAACTTTGTGAAATCACTTGCCCAGTAACCATGATAGCCATAGGTAGCGGTATCTGTCTCATTATCATGCTGATCCTCTGTGATATTTTCTACGATCGGAGTGATCCAGATCGTGTTCACACCCAGATCTTTTAAATAATCCAGTTTCTGGTTTAATCCGGCAAAATCTCCACCGTGATAGCTGGAACCGCCTTTTTCTCCAATATTGTAATCGCCCACGCCATATGCGTTATTATTTTCTGCATCTCCGTCAAAGAAACGGTCTGTCACTGCAAAGTAAATCACTGCCTCATCCCAGTCGAAATCTCCGGCACTTTTTTTGCGCTCTGTGACGGTAACATTTGTCGCTGTTGTGTATACATTTCCATAAATATCTTTCACTGTGACCGGAATATTTTTTACGCCTGCTGCAACTGTATTCAGGCAGGAGATTGTTCCTTCCATAAGTTCCGGCTCGATCGCAAACTCTTTTCCCAGTCCCAGCTCACTCAGATCGGCTGTGATCGCAGCAATTTCAGACGTTTCAAGACCTTCTCCGTCTTTTGCAGTCAATTCTACGGATAACACATTGTTGTCATTGTAATCCATTGCATACTGTGATAAAGAAGCCGTTACGCTCATATTGGCTTTTTTGAAATGGCATACGCTGCATTCTTTTCCGCTGTAATCAGCTTTTTCACTGTTAAACGCATCTAATTCCCCGGTGCCGTCTACCACATAATAGTAATAGTAATCACCAGTGGAAACGCCAGTGAGATCGTATCCAAAGCGGTCGTTTGCTGCATCATAAGTCATCGGACAGGTCTGTCCGTTGACAACAACACTGACTTTGCCATCTAAAGAAGCAAGATTGTTTTCTGCTGCCAGCGTATCGTTTCTGTAATAAAAATGGATCGTGTCATTCGCTCCATCCATCTCGTAACCTGCGTTGTATGGCAGTACCTCTGTGATTCCCTCTCCCTGCGTAAACACTGCTTTGACCACTGACTGGTCTGCCGGGATCGTCACATAATGATCTCCGCCGTCTTTGCTCTCCCATTCATCAGCTGCCGTGCTGTGCCTCATACAGAAAGACAATTTAAGATCTGCTTTTGAATCTTTTACCGGTATTTTTGCAACCATTTTGCCATTGATGTCTGCAAATGCTACAGATACATCAGAGCCAAATCCACTGTTCCAGGTGTAAATGTTCCAGCCCTCATAATCCTTTGCCGGTCTGTCGTACTCGATCATGACGTAGCGGGATCTCGGTGCTACCAGCTCTGGAATCTCTGTGTATGCCTGTTTACTATTGGATACAATATAAAGTGTTACATTTTCTGTTCCTGCGCTGTTGCTATAAGAAATCGTGTCCTTCTCCCATTTCCACTCGTCTTTTGATCTTGGGATGATCTGAAGGTCTGTATATGGAAGTTTTATTTCTGCGCGCAGCCACTCATTCCCATCAGAAAGTGTCTCGGTTGCGGTAAAAGGTGTTCCCTCTGTCGCTCCAGCACCATTTTTCTCCCAGATCCATAAGTCAGATGCATTTTCTGACATATGTGTCTTATCAAAATCATAATAATAAATGGTATATGTATATAATTTTTCTGTCACATTGACCACAAAGTCAGAGGTCTGTCCGTTCTCTGCTTTTGCCGTCAGTTCTACGATCTGTCCTGTATAAGATTTTCCGATTATAATGCTATTTCCATTTAATGTAATATCTTTATTTGCAGTTTTTAAACTGTAAGTAACCGGAGCTTCACTGCTTGTTCCGTCTTCAGACCACAATGTCAGTTTTTCTGGAAGTGCTGTCTCAATTCCCTTCATGGCATCTGCTTTTCCGTCAGCCAAGCCCGGAACGATCAACACACTGTTTGTTCCACTTACCCTGTTATTTGCCGGATCTGAAAACGATACATCCCAGGTTTTATTTAATGCAAATTTGTATTCATATTTTCCGGGTGCAATGGTAAATGTTCCAGACCACATACCTGCTGTCTCATCTTTTTTAAGTTCCCAATCAGATGAATCCTGTTTCCAACCATTCATTCCTCCCGGAACCGTAACAGATGCTGCATCCCCTGTTTTTTCAACCGGGACACGGAAAGTTACCTCGCGTCCATTTACCTCCGGGCTTACATATCCTGCTTCTTTGTATTCGATCAGAGTTTCGGATTTGTCAGCATCTTTGTACCATTTCATGCCACCCTTTCCATCTCTTAAATAATAGATGGAGGTGTCTGTGGTGATGGCATTGATGGCTTTCACTTCTTCGCTCTGACCATCAAACTGTGTCTCTGCTCCTGTGTCAGCATCTACCAACTGAAAACCTGATATTGTTGTTCCGGTTAATGTAACAGTATAAATATTTTCAGCTTCTGAAACAGCCAGCTTTGGTTTGTCCTGATTTCCCCACGCAGCAATAGACGCATCCCCAGCTCCTTGATTGTCCAATACAAAATCGCCGCCCCATAGATTGATAACAGGCGTTTTCCAATTTTCTGGTTTTTCAAAATAAATTATAACTTTATGTGCAGCTGCTTTTTCTTTCTCTGGTAACACCTGATTTTTATCTTTGTCTAAGTACCATGACATTCCATTATCATTCTTTAAAAGATAAAATGATGTATCTGATGTTGCCGAATTAATTGCATCAATAATGGCACAGTTTTCAAATTTCTTTTCTGCCGGGTTTCCTACACCAGTTCCACCGTTTACAATCTGAAAGCCACTGATGCTGTTCGTCCGGATATCAATATAATAATAACCTGTTGATTCATCTTTCAACATAGCAGGTCTTGATTGACTCGTCCAGACTTCCACCTTTTCTGCATCCCCATTGTCTACTTCAACATCGGATTCATTCCAATAGTTAAATGCCGGGATATTCCAATCATCCGGTTTTTCAAAATACAACCTCACAGTTGGATTCTCCGCTGCCTGAACCGTACTGTTTCCGCCGCCAAGCGCCGGAACCATTGTTACTACCATTGCAAGCACTAGCAGAAAACATAGTACTCTGCTTGCAATGCTTTGCCTCTTTTGAAAGCTTTTCATTAACTTTCTCATTCTTCCTTCTCCTTTTTCTCCCCTACTTGCATGTGATTCTATAACAATCCCCCTCTTCACATGTTTTCGTTTTTTTTCGCATTTCTATTGTATTCTAAAATATTGTATTATTCTATACGTAATAAATCCCGAAATCTCGTCCAAATTTTTGTGGATTTTAACCAATTAGAGTGCAAAATTGCACATTTTTCAATTTTCAGGCAAAAAAATAGAACCATCATTCAAAGTTTTCTCTGAATTCTGGTTCTATTTTTTCGAAAATTCTACTTTCTACTGTGCCACAGTTCCATCCGTCGCCTGCGCTGCCGGATCTGCAGTGATATCTGTGCCTCCCGCCGGCGCTGTTTGGTCTGCCGCAGGCTGCTGTGCAGCCGCTGCAGCGCCACTCTTTAAGGCTGCCAGCGCTGCCTCATCATCCACAAGTGTCTGATAATTGGTAACATAACTTTTTGCTGTATCCGATAACGCATCGTATGCTGTTCTTGCAGCCACGATAACAGGTTCGCTTTCTAATGTAACAGTTCCGATACTGTTGATCGTATTTACAACCGCAGCTGCCTCTTTCTGTTTCACACTGTCGCTTTCCGTTCCCGGAAGGTTATAAACAAGGACGCAGTATCCCTTGTCGATTGTCTCATAGATTTTCTTGGCTGCCGAATATGGAAGGTTGATACATCCATGAGAACCTCTGGTCTTATAAATATCTCCTCCAAAAGCTTTTCTGGAAGTCAGGTCATGCATTCCGATGTCGCCGTTAAATGGCATCCAATATGTAACAGGAGTTTCATAATCCGGTCCACGTAAAACAGCATTCAATGTTTTATAGGTAAGCATAAATGCTCCGCCTGGTGTTGCGTGCCCTTTTGCCACGTTTCCGGATACAAAATCAGACTCTGTCACAAGCACACCATCTTTATAAAGGAACAAATGCTGTGCAGTAAGGTTAATCTCCACATAGGAATTACCGTAATCATTTTCGCCATGGCTGTTCGCAGTCTGGGAATAAACCGGTTCACGTTCCACTTTTTTTCCGGCTTTCAGATCATCTAAAATCTGTGCCACTTCCTCGGAATTGTTGATTTTCCATCCATAAGGTCCATTGGAGATCGTCACAGTGGAACCATAAGATGTTTTCAACTCTTTCGGTTTATAACAGGTATTATATTTACTTGCAAGCTCCTTTACAAAGGAAAGAACACCTTCCTCGTCCACCACAAGATTTAAATCATCGTCCACGGAAAGCCACTCGGAAATACGCTCCCCATCCAGCACTTCTTTTGCAACGTCAAAATCATAAGTGATCGTAGTTCCCACATAGCTGTTCATCTCATCAATGACTGCCAACAGTTTTTCATTATCGTCTTCAACCTTCGGCTTCACATAACAGTCTGCCTCATCCAGATCAAGTTCATCTGCGAGAACTAAAATGGAATCCTCCACCGCTTTTTTGAATGCACTTTTATCAATGGTCGTACCATAATCTGCCGGAACTAAAGAATATCCATCTGCTGTGTACGCTGAAACCGTTGCATCCACGGGTTCACGCTGTGCACCAGCCTGCATACAGTTTAACGCCTGAAGCTCGCTGTCCAATGCATTCTCATCAAATGTCACAACCTTAGCCAGTTCCAGATTCTCATGTTTAAACAGTGTAACCACCCATGCGAAACCATTCTGTCCATTCAATAATTCTTCCACTTCGCCATTGAACACCGGTGCAATTTGAATAGCATCTCCTGCAATGCTTTCCTGTCCCTCCTCACGTTCCACGAGATTCAGCACATAGCTGTCAATCTCCTCTGTGATGAGCTGCTCCATCTTTTCTACCGACTTACCACCGGCTTTTATTCCATCGATGGTCGTACCAAAGCAGAAATGGCTCTGGAAAAAGATTCCAAATCCAACATAAACAACAGCCAGACATGCCACGACAATTCCAATCGTCATAAAAATCTTCTTTTTGTCTCTGGATTTTACTGCCGTATTTGCCTGTGTCAGATCCTTTTTTTCTTTTTTCATAATTTTTCCTCTCACTCTTTTGTAGCTTATTCAAAAAGACGTATCAATATGCGCCTATTTTCAGCAAAACCATACTCTATTATAGGTAGAAAAAGGGCTTTGTCAACAATTTGCGGCAATCGTAATATTTGCGTAATGAATTTGTTTCAATTCGTAACAATGATGGTAAAATTTTTCTTCTGAAATTGTTTGTAAGGTTGCACAAAAACCAGACATTTACCTTAAGAAATCTTTAAATATTCAATAATCTTTCTTAAAAAAAGAGAAAGGGAATTGTTTCCTAAAAATCACTATGCTATAATCGCACAATGTAAGGAAAAAGAATTTATTTTTTATAAAAATGTGTTAGGAAGGTGATATTTTGAAGACAGATATGAAAAGCAGACTCAATGCTTTTATCGAGAAAAACAGACATGGTTTTTTGCTTCTTTATTTTTGTATCTATTTTCCATGGTTTCATCATCTGGAACGAACTGTGACCACACATTTTCATGTGATCCATACCGCATTGGATGACATGATCCCATTCTGTGAATACTTTATTGTTCCTTATCTTTTATGGTTTGGATATGTCGCATGGGCAGTCGGATATTTTTATCTCAAAAATAAAGATGAATATTTTAAACTCTGTGCAATGCTTTTTACCGGAATGACCGTTTTCCTTGTGATCTCAACGATCTATCCGAATGGTCACTATCTGAGACCAGCTTATTTTGAACATAATAATATTTTTATCCAGATGGTAAAATGGCTGTATGCAACGGATACACCGACAAACCTGTTTCCAAGCGTACATGTCTTTAACTCCATCGCCGTGAATATTGCCGTATGGCACAGTGACAATTTCAAAAAGAACAAAGCTGTACGCTATGGTTCCGCTGTTTTGATGGTACTCATTATCTTATCCACAATGTTTTTGAAACAGCACTCCGTTTTCGACGTTGTCACCGGTATGGTACTTGCCGTATTTATGTACTCCGTTGTATACACAACCAACTGGGCTGCTGTCACCGTTGCAAAACCGGTGCGCAAGCCAGGACAGATCTAACTATGTTTTTACCACAATTTCAGTAGCTGGATTCCTGTTTTCATAACTTTATACTTCACATCCTCAAGTTCTGCTGCAGCATTTTTCAGCTCCTTGCGGATTTCAATATGCTGCGGGCAATGCTTCTCACACTTTCCACAGGAAATACACTGGGATGCACTGCTCGTATCTTTTCGAAATGCAGTACACTGCAGGTAATCTCTTCTTCCCGATTTTTTTCCTTCGGAATACATCGCATTATAACAGCGGAATGTACCCGGAATATCCACTCCTTTTGGGCATGGCATGCAGTAACCACATCCTGTACATCCCACTTTTACATTTTTCTTAATCTCATCTTTTACCTTTTCGATCAGCTCCCGGTCGGATGGTGTGAGACATCCCACCAGTGACTCGCTGGCAGTTTTTACATTCTGTTCCACCATCTCCATGGAATTCATGCCGGAGAGCACACAGGTCACTTCCGGCTGGTCGTAAAGCCATTTCAACGCAAGTTCTGCCGGAGTGCGATGTTTTTCATCCCTGCGGAATAACTCTTTCGCAGATTCCGGGAGAAGGTTCACCAGACGTCCGCCACGAAGCGGCTCCATGATAATGACCGGAAGTCCTTTCCGGTTCGCATAACGCAGTCCTTCCACACCAGCCTGAGAATGTTCATCCATATAATTGTACTGGATCTGACAGAAATCCCAGTCGTAAGCATCTACTAACTGACAGAACATCGCGGAATTACCGTGATAGGAAAATCCGATCTGCCGAATCTGCCCGGACGCTTTCTTCTCCCTGATCCACTCTTCCATCCCCAGTTTTTTCAATTTCTCCCAGGTTGGAATGTCCGTCAGCATATGCATGAGGTAATAATCAATGTAATCGGTCTGCAGGCGGCGCAGTTCCTCCTGAAACATTTTTTCCACGCCATCGATCGACTTGATCAGATAATGCGGAAGCTTTGTGGCAAGGTTGATTTTCTCCCTGCAATGATTCCGGTGTAAAATTTCTCCCACTGCCACTTCATTTCCGGCATACACGTAGGCAGTGTCAAAATAATTGACCCCCGCCTCAATTGCCGCCATCACTTCTTTTTCTGCTTTGTCAAGGTCTGCGCTGTTCCCCTTTTTCGTAAAACGCATACAGCCGTAGCCCAGCGCAGAAATATCGTTTCCATATTTATCTTTCCGATATTGCATGCTGCTATCTCCTCTCGGTGTTTAATGCCTCCAGTTCTTCCATCCAGATCCGTGCAGACGCATCCGAAGGCATACGCAGATCTCCGCGCGGAGAGACAGCAACGCTTCCGACTTTTGGTCCATCCGGCAGGCAGGAACGTTTGAACTGCTGTGCAAAAAATCTGCGGTAAAAAGTTTTTAACCATTTCAAAATGGTTTCATCATCATAAGTTCCCGCAAAAGCAACTTTCGCCAGACGGTAAATCTTTGCCGGCGCATAGCCAAGACGAAGCATATGATACAGATAAAAATCATGTAATTCGTAAGGTCCGACCAAATCTTCGGTCTTCTGGGAAATCTTCCCATCCTCCGGCGGTAAAAGTTCCGGTGAAACCGGTGTATCCAAAACATCGAGAAGAACCGCTTCTAACGCTTCATCGCCACAGGTATCCGCGTAATACCGGACAAGATGGCGGACCAGTGTCTTTGGCACAGACGCATTCACCGCATACATGGACATATGATCTCCGTTGTAAGTCGCCCAGCCGAGTGCCAGCTCCGACAGATCGCCTGTGCCGATGACCATACCACCGGTCTTATTTGCAATGTCCATAAGAATCTGGGTTCTCTCACGTGCCTGTCCATTCTCGTAAGTCACATCGTGCACTTTCGGATCCTGTCCGATATCCCGGAAATGGATATTGACCGCATCCTTGATACTGACTTCCATAAAATCCGCATTGAGACATTTGATGAGGCTGACCGCATTATCGTAAGTCCGGTCAGTCGTTCCAAATCCCGGCATTGTCACAGCCTTAATATTTTTATGGTCCATGCCAAGCAGATCAAATGCGCGCACCGTCACAAGCAGCGCCAGCGTAGAATCCAGTCCGCCGGAAATACCGATCACGGCAGATCTGCAGTGCGTGTGCTCCAGTCGTTTTTTCAGTCCCATCGCCTGAATGGATAAAATCTCATCACAGCGGCGCTCTCTGTCTGCCTTGCTGCCCGGAACAAACGGCATTGGATCGATGTATCGGGTCAGTTCCGTATCTTCTATTTTCAATGCAAACGGAATTTCCGTGTAACCGTCCATTCTGGTTTCAAATGTAGTCATTCTGCGGCGCTCTGCATTCAGACGCAGAACATCGATCTCCGAATAAACCGTTTCATTTGCAAACCGCTTTGCTTTCTTTAAAACCCTTCCATTTTCCGCAATGATATTGTGCGCAGAATAGACAACATCCTGCGTGGATTCCCCATCTCCGGCACTCGCATAAATATAGCCGCACAGAAGCCTTGCGGACTGTCCGCCAACCAGCTCCTCGCGGTAAATGTCTTTTCCGGTCGTCTCATCCGATGCTGACAGATTGACAATGACATCCGCGCCGTTTAACGCATGACGGATACTCGGCGGTTCCGGTGTCCAGAGATCCTCGCAGAGTTCCACACCGATTTTCAGTTCCGGCATGGTCTGGCAGGTAAATAATAACTTTTTGCCCATTGGAACCATTTCTTCTCCAAGATTTACCTGCACCGTTTCATCCATTCCTCTTGTAAAATGTCTCGCCTCGTAAAATTCATTGTAATTTGGCAGATATGTTTTCGGCACAAAACCAAGCACTTTTCCATTGCTTACAGCGGCAGCCACATTATAAAGCTTTCCGTTGTATTCAAATGGAAGTCCCACAAACACGATACAGTCCAATGCAAATGTAAAAGCTGCGATCTCAAGGAGCGACTTTTTTGCTTCACGCAGCATTTTTTCCTGTAAAAAAAGGTCACTGCACGTATAACCCGTAATGCAGAGTTCCGGGAGCACAATGATCTTTGCCCCCTCCTGCTCTGCCTTTTTGATCTCTGCGCAGATTAACGCAGTGTTCTCTTTCGTATCCGCAACTACAATTTTCGGGGTGACGGCTGCCACCTTGACAAATCCCTGTCTCACTACTTTCTCATCTCCTTCAGTTCGTCCACTTCAAAATGATATGCCTTGTTACAGAACTGGCATTTTACTTCAATCGCTTCACCATCGTTGATAATATCGTCTAAATCTTTTTTGCTCAAGGTTGAAATTGCACGGGAAACGCGCTCTTTGGAGCAGTCACACTGGAATGCTGCCGGGAGTGTATCCGTGATCTCAAGTCCAAAATCACCCAGAATGATCTCTAAAATCTGCTCCGGTGTGTTCCCCTCTTCCAACATCTCAGTCACAGACGCGATCTCGCTGATTTTTTTCTCCAATGCATCCACAACTTCATCCGGGGTAAACGGCATCAGCTGAATGATAAATCCGCCTGCCTGCTTTACAGAACCGTCCACATCTACTAAAACGCCCAGTCCTACTGCGGAAGGAACCTGTTCCGAAGTTGCAAAATAATAGGTTAAATCCTCTGCGATCTCTCCGGTCTGAAGTGCGATCTGTCCCACATAAGGCTCTTTTAAGCCCATATCCTTGATGACGCTCATGACACCAAGTCCAAGTGCCCCGCCTACGTCTAGTTTTCCCAATGCATTCGGTGGCAGTTCCACATCTGCCACTCTCGGAAATCCCTTGACATGTCCTGCGGAATCCGCTGTCACGGTCAGTCCCTGCGCCGGTCCCTGACACTGGATCTGTACTGTGAGAAGATCCTTCTCACCCTTCATCATGGTTCCCATCATGGCCGCACCAGATAATAATCTACCCAGAGCTGCTGTGATCACCGGACTTGTGTTATGGTCTTTTCTTGCCTCTTCCACAATGTTTTTGGATGTGATTGCAAATGCGCGGATGGAATGATCTGCCGCAGTTGCTCTTACAATATAATCGTTCATGTTTTTCCTCTTTTCCTGTTATTTTATATTAGGCAATCGCCTGTTCTGTTATATCATATTCCTTAAATCACCTTCGGTCTTGCAATGATATACATGCGTTCACTCTCTGCCGTCACCGGATCATGGGTAAATGCGTCATACGCTGCCACAAACTCCATGCCTGCCTGCAAAAGCAGCTCTTTCACCTGCTCTAATTCGTAGGCTTTCTGATAATGAAGTTCCTCGTATTTCCGATAGAGGTCATTTTCCTCCCGGATAAAAAGCGTCAGGTCGTACTCATTGACCATCTCATCCTCATAAAAATAGTTTTCCCAGATGAAACTGCTCTCCTCCCGGTTTTCGCTGATGGTGCATTCTCCCATCAGATCCCGGTATTTATGCACGGTGTTCAAGTCAAAAATAAACACACCGTCCTCTGCGAGATATTCTTTTACCAGCTCAAATACTTTTTTCAAATCTTCCGGTTCCAAAATATAGTTCATCGAATCGCAGACACTTACAATTGCCCGGATATTTCCAAACAATTCCAGCTCCCGCATATCCTGAAGAAGATATAAAATATCATTCCGCTCTTCTTCCTCCTGGCGCTCTCCTGCGATTTCTAACATTTCGGCAGAATTATCCACTCCCACCATATCGTAGCCTGCATCTGCTAAAAGCCTCGTCATTTTTCCGGTACCGCAGCCGAGTTCCACCACGGTGCCATCTGTCACCTGATACTCCTTTAACAGACTGATAAGATATCTGCTCCACTCCTCATAAGGTACATTATCCATGAAAATGTCGTAGACGTAAGCGAATGACCCATAAGCACTGGTATTATAAGCATTTTTCATTGTTTAAATTCTCCCTTTACTACGTTTTTACTACAGTTTGATTCCTTCATACATACAGCCTTCTTTCTATACGTCGTCTAAGTTTACGATCGCTATACGCTTCGCGTCCGACCAGGCGGCGTTATCCTTTTTCAGAATATCCAGGACACGGTTAAGCTGTTCGCTCCCTGGGTGGAACGCCTTTACAGCGTCGTCATAATAAAACCTGTTTATTTCTTTTTCGTCAAGTACCAGGTTTATAACCGAAACGTCCAGCGCGTCAGCTATTTTATATAGCATATCTACGCTGGGCTGTCTACTTCCTTTCTCTATATGGGACAAAGCGCCGACGGAACACCCTACCTTCGCGGCCAGGTCCTTCCCCTTCATTTCACGAAGATCGCGGTAAAATTGTATGTTCTTGCCTATCACTGTTTCCACCCCTTTCGTTTGTCTTATAGACAATTATAATAAGCGTCGGCGTTTTTGTCCACTATTTAATTTTACAAGCGGCAGACTTAAGCTTTCGCCCTTCCTGGAAAGGAATAACGGTATCTTCCTTCTTTACGCTGTTGGCGTCTTCTTCGTCTTCTACTTCTGGGTTCCTTACCTTTTCCAGACGTTCCCCAAGCTTTACAGCTGCGCTATTTCTCATTTTAGCGGTAACGTGTCCATATCTGGAAGCTGTAAAGCCAGCGTCGTAGTGTCCTAGCTGTTCCTGTACTGTATTCATAGCTTCACCGTCTTCCAGCATAACCGTAGCCACCGTATGGCGTAGATCGTGGAAACGTTTGTGGTCGATACCCATAGATCGAAGATTTTCACTCCACATTTTGGTAAAGTTCCGGGGATAAATGTAGGTCCCTTTCCTGGTACAAAATACCAGGTTGTCTGGGTTGTACTCTATCCCTCTTTCTGTGGCTTTCCTTTTTTCTGTATTCTGTATCAGCCGCCAGAAAATCAGAAGCAGAACCATTTCTTCGGTAATCATAAGGGAACGCCTGGACAGATCAGTTTTAAGTTCGTCCCTAAACGGGGTACCGTTGTCGTCTACCATCTGATACACAAGCCGTAAGTATCCGTCCCCCAATGTAATATTATGATCTTCCAGAAGTGTTTTTAAGGCTTTCGTGTCCCACTTAGGAAGCTTCTTTATATCGCCCCAGGGAAAGTACCGGTCTACTGTTGTCCAGGGTATCCCTATATCTACGTGCTGCCAGTCAAGGCCAAGTATTTCGCCCCGTCTGCAAGCTGTAGTAAGTGTCAGCATATACGCCGGATAATAACGGTACTTCGTTCCTTTAATACCCAGTGTTTCCATTTCTTCGTCTGTCAGTATATTATTTGTCTTCGGTTTACTTTTTGGCCGCCTTGTCTTTTTTCCGGGGTTTCTATTTATACGCCCCTTGTCTACAGCATATTCTAAAGCAGCTATAATAAGTCGTCGTTGCTGAATAAGAGAAGACGCCGCTACCGGTCCGTGGGACGGTGCCGCTTCTCCCGTGTCGTCGTTAATTTCAAGTTTAAGGTTTCCGTGTTCCTGTTGGTCGTTCAGATATTTTTGTATTACGTCGTCTGTAATGTCCTTAAGCTTATATCGCCCGATACCTGGTATAATATGCTTTTCTATAGACGCCTTGTAATTTACGTAGGTTCGTTCTTTAATACCGGGTTTTATAACAATTTCTAACCAGTTCATTACCCACGTACTAAAAAGGACATTATCGCCCCCGGGGATAACACCGGCGTCAAGCTTGTTCTGCGCTTCTCTAAGCTTATCCGCTACTTCTTTCCTGGTCTTTCCATATAAAAACTTTCGATCTGGCTTACCATCTTGTTTAACGCCGACAGTAAGAACCGCCGCCCAGGTTCCGTCTTTACGCTGATATACACTACCTTCCCCATTTCCGCGTCTGTGCTTCTTTGTGTTTCCTGGCATTAAAACCACCCTTCTTTCACTCTGTTCTTTGCCATATCGTAGGCGTCCTTTGAACGTTTAGCAGCTACGATATATGTAAGCGGGTTTCCATTTGCAAGGCGGATTCTGATATATACGCGGTACTTATCAGACTTCACATTAAACAGCGCCTTAGATATGCTGTAGGACGCGTCAAAGGCTACAGTACAGCCGTCTTCCTGTATAGTTCCCTGGGATTTTTCCGCGAAGTCTACAGCCTGTTCCCTTGTGGAACATCTTTTATAGAATGTCTTATTATTCTGCATAGGCTACCTTCCTTTCGTTGTCTTAAAGTATATTTTTGTCTACAAGACAAGTATATGATATGTTTTGCAATTTGTCAATAAGACAACTTTATACTTTCTGACAACAAAAAAGAAGGCGGCTACCGAAGTAACCGCCTATCTATCTTACTGTTTCTTTAAATATGTCTTACTGCTAAAGCCTGTGTACTGTACACCATTAAGCGTAACCTGGATATACAGCCATTTTGTGCCATTATAGCTTGTGTAGTATCCGTAGTTCTGTACTTTTGTACCTTCTGGGATAAGAACCATAGCGCGCTTATTCTTACCGGCACCGTGACGCATATACAAGCCAGTCGTCGTAACGTAGGAACCAGCAAGGGACTTGTTAAAGCTTGCAGCCCCAGAACCCGCTACTACTTTTGTTACACCCGTATTCTGTGGTTTAGAAGGTGTAGGAACATTCTTGTTAAGAAGTTCGTTTACCTTGTTCTGTACGTCAGTGAAATTGTAGCCGCTGGCTTCCAGCTTCGTTTTACGTTCCGGCATATTTCCCCATACGCCTAAGATCACTTCACGGGCTACTGTAGTAAGGTCTTTTCCAGCTGCCGGGGTAATCGGTGTAACTGTATCGTCGGTATACTTCGGACTGATAAAGCCACGGATATAGCGACCGTTAATTAACAAGGTACGTTTTTTAACAGCGTTGCTGTAGTTACCTTCTGTCACGACGAAGTAACCCGCTTTTTCGTAAACTTCTGTTACAGTACCTACATGATCTGGAACGCCTGTACAGTCAGTGGTAGCGAAGTTTGTACCATCTTTCCAGTAGTAAAGAACCCCTTCGCCTACTTTCGGTACGTGTGCGTCGTTTTCAATCCAGATACCTTTTTTCTTAGCTGCTTCGATCAGATAGTAGCAAGAAATTTCGATAGGCATAATCGGGGTATAACCCAGCTTAATAGCCGCTGCGGACCATGTACAAGCGCACCACGGCCAGCTATAATCCATTTTGGTTCCGCGTGGGAAAGCCCCTTTGTAGCCGTTATAAATTTCAATGATTGTTTTATAGCTGCCGTCTGCTTCATTTTTCCCTACCCAGGAATTAACAAGATCAGCTACAGCCTGTCTGGAATATCCCATAGTATTAACCCCTTCCTTGTTACAGTATTTCGTGATAAAGCCGTACACGACTTTCTGACGTGTTACGTAGTCGCCGACCTGGTTATTATTGGACTTGTCCGCCGGGTCGGTGCAAAGTGCCGCGTAGATCGTCTTCGCGGTATACGGCTTCTGTGTCTTTGCCAGGATACGGGTAAGCGCCCCACTTCCGCCCTGGTGGATAATGTTAATACATTCCATCATAGCGTCGTCGCTTAAGCTTCCGTACTTCTTTTCGATCGAAGCGGCATACGTTTTAATCTGTGTTTCCATTAAAGCGTCCTGACACTTGATACCGCCAGCGGAAGTAATGATAGCGATAATACATTTACCTTTCGTGGAAGTCTTCGTTACCCCGTAGGTTCCCCAGCTTTTATTTAAGTCAGCTGCAATACCGGCCGTATCCAGCTTCTTAAACTCTTTTGGGTACTTCTTATGGATATTAAGCAGAAGTGTACGGGCTTCTTCTGCGTACCACTGGCCCGCGCCGATCGTAATAGCCTTTTCGTTCGGTGTATTCGCACCGACACCGGCAAAAGCGCCGTAGTTCTGTTTTCCGTAGACCTGGCCGCCAGATTCTACAGCGTAAAGAATTTTTCGTAATACTGTAATGTTTTCTTTTTTCATGTTAAAAGTTCCTTTCTTCCAAAAGAAAAAGACGCCCCGCGCGGCGTCAGATCAGTAATTATTTTTTCGGTTCTGTGTAAGTAAGTGCCTGTTTGCTATCCCCTACACCGTCGGTAGTTGGGTCTACCACGATACCAAGGATAGAAAGAACCATAAACAGGGCTTCCACGACGGAAAGCAATTTATTACCCAGGTCGCCCAGGTCAAGGGTGTAACCGAAGACCGAAGCGATAACCTGGATAAGAAGAAGTACCGCCGGGATAAGTGCTAACCAGAACGCCTTGTTTTTTACTCTGACCTTCCAGTTAATTTTACTCTTGTCGTTCTGCTTATTCTCCACAGCTGTAAGCTGCTGTACTTTTTTATTCGCCATGATGTTCATTCCTTTCTATTTTCTCATGCTCAATATGTTCTATAAGGTCCGCCCTACCGATACCGGCGCTATCCATACGTTTATGCGCGGAACGTATCGAAGCGTCCAAAATGGCTACTTTCTTATCAAGTTCCCGGACCTCTTTTTTGGTCGTGTTAATGTCTTCTTTAATTGATTTTACGTCGTACCCTATCTGGTCCAGCTTAAGACTGATCTTCGTATCAGCTGCCACCTTCTGGGTGGCTTCCTTAATCTGTTGGTCTACGTCTTTCTGGCTCTGCGATTTTTTACCCGTAAGTGTGTTATATACAGTACAGGCGATTGTAACAAGGGCAATAAGTAAAGCGAAAGACATTGTTGTATCTCCGGTCATGCTGCTACCCCACTTTCATTTATTATCGTTTCTACGTCTTCTAACAGCTGCATTTTAAAGCGGTAACAGTCGTTATGTTTCATCATACCCATATAAGACTGTAACGTGCTGTTATATCTTTCGTAAGTAAGGTTCCCTGCTACGTACTGTTTTGCAGCTGCCTTAAGTCGGCGTTTAATACGTAAAGAAGTAGACTTTCTTACAGTTCTGTGTGTAGACCAGATATGTAAGCCTACGAACTGGATACCCATAGATACCGGACGTATGCAAGTCTTTTTGTTCAAAGTAAGCTGTAGTTCTTCGTCCAGGAACTTACTTATACGTTCTTTGATTTCGTGTAATTCTTCCTTACTCTGTGAAAGTATTATTACATCGTCCATATAACGTATATAAAATTTTGTTCCCAGCACCTTTTTACAGAACTGGTCTAACTCATTCAAATAGACATTTGCTAAAAGCTGGCTTGTCAGATTACCGATAGGCATACCACGATCAGTAAGGCGTTCGGCGTCTTCTACATTGTCACATATAGACAAACCGAAAGCATTTGTACCGTCACCTTTTACGATAACGTTTAACAGTTCCAGCATATCCGGGTCTTTAATTTTTCTTTCCAGAATTTCCATAAGCTTATCATGGTAAATTCTGTAGAAGTATTTCGCTATGTCCAGCTTAAGGTAATACCACTTACCGCCTAAAACTTCCGTCTGCTTTATCATATCTTGCAGACGATCAGCGGCGGCCTTTTGACCTTTACCGCGCCGACAAGCGTAGCTATCTTCTATGAAAGTTTTATCAAAGATAGGGTAAAGCAAAGAATACACCCACCACTGGGCGACGCGATCACGAAAGGGAAGCGCCATAATAAGCCTTTTCTTTGGCTCATAAACGTAAAATTCCCGGTACGCGCCTACAGTATAGGTGTGATTCTTTAAGTCGTCTAACAGGGCTAACAGATTTCCTTCAAGGTTATCAGTAAATTGTAAAACGTCACCACGGTACCGCTTACCCTTTGCGGCTTTCCGATAGGCGTTATACAGACAGGTATAGTTACAGTTCGGAAGATATATGTTGCCTACGCGTTTTGCCATTGTAACTACCTTCCGTTTTTCTTTTTCAGCGTGTCGCACCGTTCGCCGAAGCTACTAGAGTACGTCCGTTCCTAACCTTTATTTTCTGCTTTACAGCAAGGATACATAACCCTTTACCTGGTCGCGTGTTACAGCCCTTAAGCTGTAGACTAGAGGATTTCCAGGTTAAGCGGGGCGGAAGCCAATGTTGTCATTGGAATTAGAACGCGGGTTGTTGCCATTCAGATAGAAAACGCCAGCGTCAGACGTGTTGTTCCAATTCCCACCGCGGAAGAAGCCACATTTAATGTCATGTACCCTAAGTATTTATTTGCTTACCGACTGTATCCAGCCGCCGACCATACGGCCGATTTCGTCTACCATGGCCGCCCAGTTTCCGTACTTATCTACAGATAAATACTTAAGTTCTGGGTTCACTGATAGACGAAGATAAGACCGTAGTTTGTCTACTTCTATGTCCAGTTCGGTAAGCGTGGTTTTCTTGTAGTGCTTATGATTAGTTTCTATGACGATTCCCAGAATACGGTACATACAAAGCCTTATTTCCGAAGCAAGGGCATATCGTTCATGTTTCGGAAACTGTTTTAAGCAAATATTCCCGTAAACTATCATATCTTCTACTTTAGTTTTAATATAAAGTTCTCTGGTATCCGCCATAGTCTTTTCACTCCTTTAGTTGGCGGTGTCCGCTGTCGCGGCCACTACAGATTTACAAAAGAATGTAAGCGGGGCGGAAGCCAAGGCTGCCACGGGAATTAGAACGCGGGTAGTCGCCACGCAGACAGAAAACGCCAGCGTCAGACGTGTAGTGCCAACGCCCACCGCGGAAGAAGCATTTTTCCCCGTCATTCTTTGCGTAAAATCTATCCCCGCCATGATCGCTGTTATCCGAAGGGAAGACGGCTAACGCCTTCAAAATATCCGGTATTGTGATACCGGATTCTACAGCTAAATCTTTGAACGGCGTAGACGGCCACTGGTCGCTGCTTGTCGTCGTTTTTACTGTAGTGCTGATCTTCGGAACACCGCTTACAATGTCGATCTTAAGCGTACCAGCTGTACCAGGTGCCACCAGGGTACCGTCTGGTAAAACAGCTTTCCACTCCGCGCTTCCAGCTGTAAGGTCCGCTGTATTCTTTGCTGCATTGTTTCCGGTCAAAATCTGGATTTCTCCATTATTTGTACGAAGTCCGATAGCCCATTCCCAGCCGTCGCCGTTCAGACCGTAGATACCGTTCGGGGTTCCGTCATGTGTCCAGCTGTTCGGACCACTACCAGTAAGCCCCAGGTTAATACGTCCGTCGCTTCCTACAGTTCCAGGTCTGCATTTTTCATGCGGGTAACCGTGATCGCTGCCGTAGTTATTATTTCCGCGTGGGTAGTAACCATTTGCCTTGCACCAAAGGGCAATAGCGGCATATTCCGCGTTTGTCATACAATGCCAGCCCGGACCTTTTGCACGACAATAAGCGATAGCCTGGTCCATGTTGGTATAAACTTTTGGCACCTGTCCAGGAAGGCTACACGCCCTTCCGTCATGTACCATAGCCATAAAGGTACCTACGAAGATTTCCGGCTTTTCTGCGTCGTCTACCATGAACGCCGGAAGTGCTTTTGTGCTGTCAGATAAACCGACGTCCTTATAGGACAGCTTCGGGATAATATTCATAATAGACGGGTACCCTTTGTCGTCGTATAATACTGTCTGCTTTCCACCGCTGGCAGCTTCTACAGCCTGTCTGTATGTGTCCTTAATTGAAAATGTAAAAGCCATTTATTTTACCTCGCTTTCTTTCTGTGTCTGGGTCATATCTGGGATACCCCACAGGCATAAAGTAACGTCCCTCATGTTTACGTCTAAAGCTACTTCTTCCAGAATGTCGTAGCCTTCGTCGTCTGTTTCGCCTGTCGGCTGATAATCATATTCCCTTGCCGGGATTTTTACGGACGCTACATACCAGTTACCTACGCCCTTTTCCAGTGCTGTAAAGCCAGAATTAAGGCTTACGTCTACGGTTACAGCTACGTCCTGTAATTCTTCGTTAAGGTCGATTTCGATAGGCTCTACGCCCGGTACGGTAAGCTGTAAAATGGTTCCTTTTGTTTTCCACTTCGCCTTAGTACCACTGTTTACGTGCTGTATTCTCATTGTTATTACCCCCTTACTGAATATTTGTGTTAATGATCGTCCAGGTAAAGCTTACAGACTTCGCACTACCTAAGTTTCTTACTTTAAAGCCGTTACTTGCTTTATCGTAAACTTCAAGGTTTACCTTTCCAATGTCGTCGGCAGCTGTCACACACAAAGTAACGTCATAGTGTGGCGTATTTGTTTGTATATGTTCTGTACCGGCCGGAATAGGTACCAGGACGAACGGATAAGTAGTAGAAAAATATCCCCCAGGCGTTCCGGTAATAGTGGCTTCACCCTGTAAGAAACGTTTTTCAAAATCTACTTGTCTGTTTTTGTGTGCAAGTCCGGCCTGTCTAAGCGCTTCGGCAGCAATAGCACCGATAACGTTATGTGAAAAGCTGATACCGTCAGTCATACGGTTAAGCCTGGACTGTGAAAGTGGTGTACCCTTCTGGATAACTTCTACGTTGTCTGGAACCAGCTTATAGTGTCCGCTGTTTCCGGGTACTTCTTGTAACGTATAAGTCTGTTCACCGTTAATAATACGGTCTAACCACTCTACCGGGTCCCAGGTCTGTACCTCTCTTTTTACTTCTTCACTCATAAGGCCACCTCTCTTAATTCAAGTTGGAATACTACCAGAAGATTTTTTTCTTCTGGTTTTGGTACGACGTCCTGGCGCTGGATAAGTAAGTTTCCGTCTTTGTCGTACAGCTTCGTGTTTGTTACGGTACCAGATAAAGTATCATCTAAATAAATGTTTACTTTAAACGTAGCGCCTTCCACTGTTACGCTTTTGATCGGAAGTGTGTAATCCTTACCACTGATCGTACATACTGCCCTTGTAATCGTTTCTGCGACTGCTTTATTAAATACAGCAAGTCCTTTCTGTTCAATCATAGGCGTTTATCCCCCGTTTCCATTTCCCCAGCTTGTACATATCTGGTACTTGTTACGGCGTCGCTTTCTTTCACAGACATTACAGCACTGTAAATACGCCCTTCCGTAGTTACCGACGGTATGGTACCGGTTTCTGTAACTTCGCTGGATTGTTTATAAGTTTCTATGGTATAAGTGCCGTCTACTGCTTCCGCTATCACGGTACGATATACGCGCCCTTCCGTAGACACGAAAGGTAGCGGGCCGCTGGCAATCGTCCCGGTTTGGTCATAGTCACGAAGAACGGTATCTACCTTTCCAGAAACACCAAGGCTGGCACTATATAAGCGCCCTTCTGTGGCAGTAAAAGGAAGGGTACCGCATATAGCAGACGCGCCAGCTTCCGGCACGTTGTACCCGTAAACATGGTACTGTGTAAGCATTTCCAGGCCGCCTGTTATGATGTACTCAAATTTGTACTCTGTTCCCAGGTGGGCGTGTATAATGTTATCTACAGCTTTTTTAAATTCTTCCAGGAATGTAGGTACGCCGCGCTGGAACACGATAGTAACCAGACATTCCGCCGGGTCTATGTAGACCCTTATCTTTTCGCCGTATGCTTCCGCGATTCTGTGTATCATAGGGGCGCCAAAGTTTTCGTAATTCTGCAAACGTGCTAATACTTTAGGTCGGCGCGTAGCGTAGTCGCTGTTTGGAAGCATAGGCAAGCCTACGGACTGTTCCCAGAAAATAAGCCCCCAGGTCGCCGTAAGTGGCGATAGCTGTAGGGCTAAGTCGTCTTGTTTTTCATTTACCAGGTCGTACCCCCTGGCTTTTGCATTTATGATATAAAAAAATAGCTGGCTTTCCTGGTAGTAACTGGCGGAAGATTCTACCATACCTTCGGTACGATCGCTTATTACAATGTCCTGTTTTTTAGGTATCACGTAAGACTTACCTTCTTTACGGTAGGTATTTCGTATGGCTCTATCGTTATATCCGCGGTTCCGCCATTTACTGTAAGGTCGTCGTAGTTTGCGACGCCAGACAGTGTACCTAAGATAGCAGCTATCTTTTTATAAGCGATAGGGCTTAACTCTTTCGTGTCGTCGTTTCGGTTAAATACCCGCGACTTCACGTATTCCGTGACAAGTTCCGTAAACTGCTGTAGGACTTCCGCCCGGTCTACGTTCTTTTCATATTCCACATGGGCGGAAATGTTAATGTCGTAAGGCGTTCCCGTTATCACGGTTACTACAGCACCACCAGGCGCCTTACCGTATCCGTACCCCTCATATGCTTTAGGGTCCAGGTATTCCTTAATGTCATTTACTATAGACGTATCCAGCGGTCCGTAAGTATCGTCTACGACGACTACGCGAACCGTACCGCGTCCGTCGTGTCCGTTGTCTTTGTTCCAGCACATATCTACAAGAACTTTTCCGATCTTAACACCATAGTCTTTATAGAAACCATCCACTACCCAGCGTTCGTAGTCGTGAACGTTTCCGCCTGTATCCGGGTTTTCGGCCTTATCTAATATTCTTGTCCAGGCAGCGTCTAGGCTTTCCCGTTCAGCAGCCATAACCACGGTACCTGTATCAGTGATCGAAGTTACGCCAGCTATAGGCGGTTGTAAGATAAACTCACTTCCAGTAGCAAGGTTACCTTCGCTTCCAGTCAGTGTACAAGTGATACGAACGTCTACAGCTTTATCACTTAGAAAGATTGTTTCACGATCTGCGGTAAACTCTATCGGGTTCCCTTCTTCGTCTGTAACGACGGAAGTAAAGGTGTAACCCTGTGGGATTCTTACGCCGGGGTCTGCTACAATAGACAGCACCCTTTTATTTGCTGTGGCTTCGATTCTGGTAAGTCCCCTTATTTCCATGTGTTCGTCCATGCGTTCGTCTTCGCAAAACTGCGGGAAAGCGTTCTGTAAAGTTCTGTCCTGTGCTATTTCCAGCTGCATTACCTGGGCGACGTCCGGCATAATCATATCATAGGGAAAGTCGCCGACTTCCTTACGCCAGGTATCCGGTATCTGCGATAAAAGAAACTCTTTAATATCCGTTGCGGACTGTAAAAACACTGGTACAAATTCCGGTCTTTCCGTCATACTTCCACCCCCTCTACTAAAATTGAATTTCTGAAAATGTCCGTAAATTCAATGTCTACAATAAAACAAGGGGTTCCGTTTTTATCTTCCCCTTCTTCTACGGAAACACTATCTACGCTTGTTATCCACGGGTCGTAGGCTATAGCTTCTTCTGCGGCCCTCTTTACTTCCGAAAGCCTTACGTCTTTCGGATAATCGCCACAAATACCGTAAGCTTTTACGTCGCTTCCGTATACGTGGTTTTCTTCTTCATTTTCAAAGTCACCGTATACAGGAAATACGCCGCGTTCGGTTTCTTCTGCTTTTACGGCGATCATACCTACGGCTTCTGATCCGGTTACGGTTTTTACGGTACCGTCAAGACCCGTTACAAATTCCCCGGTATCAAAGTCAAATACCGGTACCCTTAAGTCAATGTCCGCCATAATAACCACACTCCGTATATACTCTGTAATCAATAGGTACCAGGGCGTATTTTACGTTATCCGGCGTACCGTAAGGAATGACCGCTACGCGATCACCACTTTTAGCGCTCTTAGGCGCCATAATCTTACCGCCGCCATAGGTCACGGCTACACCGTCTACCTTACAGCTGTTAGAACCCGTCATAGTGCCAGTTCGTCCGCTGCCTGTGATTTTCGCTACAATACCCCAACGCTGGTGTTCTGACCCTACCAGTGGGTACGCTAAGAACTGATCGCCTTTACAGATCGGATAAACAGAAACCGGTATATCAAACATACCGGCGTCTATGTTAAGTTCTGTTCCTATCAGTTTAAATTTTACCGGGTTCGGCTCTGCGGAAGTCGCTTGTAAAAGGTGTAACCCTTCCAGTACGCTATCTTTCTGACCGTTGCCCCTTAATGTACTTAATGCGTCTACAGACCCTAACATACTACCCCTTCTTTCTTTAGGTACCTTCTCAGACGTTACTTTTATAAAATCTTTATGCGAATAACCGCTTACTTCTTTTTACTGTTGTCGTACTGTATTTCCGGTATATCTTCCGTAGCTGTAAGGTCAAAATCCAGTTGTATAGCGTCGTCAGCTAAAAATGTATGCGATACATTTCTTACCCAGTAACCGCCTACTATGCCTGTATTTTTTTCTTCTACGTAGATAGGGTCGCCCACAAAGAACTGACCCATAGCGCCGTCTGAATTTAAGCCCGACATATTCATAGTAGAAGTAATCTTAGACAAAGACTTAAGCTTTTGTTTTGCCAACTTAGATAAATTTTTATCCTTGTCACTGATTTCTTCATAATACTGTGTATTACCGTATAAGGCTTTATTTTTTGCATTAACCTTCGTGGCTGTTTTTCCAGTTTCCCGGTTAATCAGCTTTACCGTGTTATACATTTCTTCTATGCTACGTTCTTTACTGGCAGATATAAGGTTACCGCCTGTTTTAAACGCCCATATCATTTCTGGTACGGTACGGCGCTTTAACAAAATCCCATCATGTACCGGGTCGTACCTAAACCAGAATTTGTCGCCGCCACCGTTCCACGTTCTGGCTAAGACGTCTACCATAATTTTATCCGGGGCGCCTTTCTTATATAGAACGTAGGATATAACAACGTTCGTATTTTCCAGCTTATATACCTTTAACCCTATCTTTTTCGCCATGCTCTTTGTAATCTGGGTAGCTGTCTGATTCTTAAAGTAATAATCGTCTTCGTGCTTCCCAAACAAAAAAAGCGGGTCGTATACGGTTATACTGTTGGTGCCGTCGTGTTCCTCTTTCTGTTTTTTTATCTCACCGATAAACCAGCGTTTCCCTTTATAGAAAAGTTCTACTTTATGGGCTAAGAGGTCCAAGCGGTTCCCATATAAAGACAGCTTAAAAGTCAAGGTACGGCAGCAAGCGTTAAGCTGATCTTTAATAACTGGGTTATCAGCAAGGACACCCGTAAAGTCGTTTCCATCTATTTTAAGCTGTAGTTTTCCCATTGATGTAGCCTACCTTTATATTTTCTCACAATCAGAAGCATTAACCCAACCGTACACCATAGCACCGCTATAATGTATAAGGTGGTATGGGTGTTTATTGCTGTTTACGATCGTACAATTACATTTTGCTTTTCCGCGTGTTACAGCTGGTCTGGAAGCGTCCGAAGAAATGTAAACCGGTCCGCCTTTAAACTGTACTTTGTCGCCTTTCTTGATCGCGGTCTTTTTCTTGTTTTTGGAAGTCGAAGGTTTAGATACTGGTTTCGGGTCCCTTTTCTTTACAGTGATATACTTTTTCGCCTTTACTTTCACTTGTGGAAGTTTTACGTATTCTTTAAATTCCAGATCGTAGTAGTAATCTAACTCTTGTCCTTCATAGTCCCCCTGGAAGGTTTTAATCTTCATGGACCTATTGATATTCATAGCCGGTATGATAACCTGTACCACAGTTCCGGCGTTCTTCCATTTGTTTATAGTATTGATATACCATTGTACTGTTTTCAAATTCTTGCTATTGCAGTACGAAGCGTCATAACGAGAAGGGAAGAAGGACGACCAGCTAAGGCCGTCCAAGCTTTTACCGTCGTTAAAATCGACTTCTCCCTTTCTCCATATGGTTACTGTTTTCGGCGTACTGCTACCATCTGATACGTTGACTTTTGGCGGTATAACTGGAATATTCAGTATTACGCCGCCACCTTTGATAGTTATATTAACTGTCTTATCGCCTTTCATTTATAACAATACCCCCAGGTCTGCGCTGCTTATTACTTCGTCAGCGCCTTTCAGTTCCTCTATAAGTTCTTCCAGCAACTCTTTTACAAGCTGCTTTTTGTCTTTGTCGCCGGTATCGTTAAGAATGATCTTTTCAATTACCAGCTTAATTTCTTTTTTCAGCGTTTCCGCTTTACTGCTACCTGTCGGACTTACTGGGATATTTCCAGCTAAAGCTGGAACATCTGATAACGTACTTTGTACTTCCTGTACCGGGCTATTTCCCGAATTGTACGTTACTGGTGCGGTTATACCGTTAGCCAGCTGTTCAGAAGCACTCTGTACCTGTCCTACCATCTTTTCAATACCGATAGCCATACCTTCGCCTGTATACTGTCCTATTTTCATCATTACCCTTGACGGTGAATGAATTTGTAACGCCGACTGTATGGTAGAACGTACAGTAGACGCGATCGCCTGGGCTTGTGCGTATATTGCACCGGCACCAGAAGCAAGGCCAGAAGCAAAACCAGCGGCGGCGTTATAACCGGCACTGTGAAGGTTAATACTGTTAAAGGTTGCAGTTACAGCGTTTACTACAGTCTGTGCGGCGGATACCGCTGTACTGGTTCCGGCAAGAATACCAAGGGCTAACCCCTGTACCGTCTTAAGACCTGTACTGTTTGCTGTAGATACGGCGGTAGGTGTCATACCAGTAATACCAGATACCAAAGACTGTATCATAGTCGTACCGGCCGTAAGTGCTGTCGCGGAAGCTGCTGTACCGGCCGCTGCTATACTTGTAGTAAGCGCTGTCTGTACAGAAGTACCGACAGTCGTAGCCGCCATGGAAGCGCTCGCGTTGATCGAAGATAAACCTTGTGTAAGGCTTGTTCCTACCTGGGTACCAATATTGTTAGCGGCTTCACCGGCTCCCGTCGCTGCTGTCGTAAGACTTTCAGTTAAGGCAGTTCCCAGATTAGTCCCCAGGGTAGATACTGCTGTGGTCGCTTGTGTTGAAGCCTGGTCTACAGCGCTTGTAAGTGCTGTTCCGATATTTGTACCCATTTCGTTAATAGCGGTCGTCGCCTGTGCGGAAGCGTCCGTTATTGACGTCGTAAGACCTGTCGAAAGTGTTTGTGATAGCTGCTGTGTAGAAGCCGCTACCTGTGCGTTTGCCGTATCCAGTCCGGTAGTAAGGCTTGTTCCTACCTGGGTACCCACATTCGTAGCCGCCGACGTTGCCGTAGCAGTTCCGCTTGTAAGACCTGTGGTAAGGTTGCTGGTAGTGTTGGTACCAAGCTGTAACGCCGACAGATCAAGTGTAGAAGCACCGTTATTAAAACTTGTGCTTAAGCTGTTAATAGTGTCCGTACCTAACTGCGAAGCCGTAGCTTGCAGACCGGCACCACCTGTAAGAAGGCTGTTGTTTAAGTTTGTCGCCGTTTCTGTTCCCAGGGTCGTAGCCGTTGTAGTAAGCTGGACGCCACCAGTATTAAGACCGGCTAAAATACTGTTCGTAGCCTGTGTTCCACCAGAAGCAAGGTCTACAGTCTGCATACCGGAAAGAATACTATTACTTGTGTTCGTTCCGACTGCTGTAGCACTATAATTAAGTGTTCCAGAACCCGTGTTAAGCCCGTTGGCTACGCTGTTCGTCGCTTGCTGTCCGTAACCTTCCAGTACACCGTAGTCAAACTGGAAATTCTGGGTAGCTGTCTGTGTGGTTTGAGAAGCGGCAGACGCCACATTACCACTGGACGAAGTTACACCAGACGCCACACCGTCACCGGCCGCGCTTCCGGCTTCTTCACCGTCACCAAACAGCCAGCCTGTAAAGTCACTCCACAAGCCCTTTACGCTGTCTACCAAACTGGTAAAACCAGACATAAAACCGTCTTTAATTCCGTTTATAATTTCGCCACCTACAGCTATCCAGTCTGTATTAAAGATCGTGTCTATGATAGCAGAAATTAACTGCGGAATTGCCGCGATAATCATAGGGATAGCCTGTATCAAACCGGTAACCAGCGAAACGATAATTTGAACGCCCGCTTGTGCAATAGTGCCAAGGTTTGAAATAATTCCCTGTATCAGAGAAATAACAAGCTGTATACCGCCCTGTATGATAGTTGGCAGCATTTGAGTTAAGCCCGTAACAAACTGCTGGATTAAAAGAACTGCCGACTGTAGGATAAGTGGGATATTAGAAATAATACCCTGTGCTAGTCCTAAGATCAGCTGTACACCAGCCTGCAAAATTACGGGTAACATTTGTAAAATTCCAGATAAAAACGCCGTAGTAGCCTGTACCGCGGAAGCGATCAGCATAGGGGCATTTTGTACGATACCTTGAACCAGTGACATTATAAGCTGGGTCGCTGTCTGTAAGATCATAGGCAGACCACTTATAAATCCCTGTACCAGCGTATTTATAGCCTGTGTAGCAGCCGTTAAAAGTTGCGGTATCTGCGGTATCATACCCTGGACAAATTGTAAGATCAGCTGTCCGCCGATCATAATTACCTGTGGTATTAACACAAGTAACCCGTTAATAAACGCGGCGATCGTGGAAGCCGCACCGGAAGCAATCGCTCCAGAATTTGCCTGTATTCCAGATAAGAAGCCCTGTATAAGCTGTACGCCCATACTTACCACTTGTGGCGCGTAGCTTGCTGCCATGGTTACAGCTTGTCCTAAAACGTTACCCAGCTGTGCTACGAAAGCAGAAAAGCCGCCGTTCGTGAGTGCGTCGGAAAGACTACCCACCATTTTGGTAGCTGTTTGTGTAACGCTTCGTAATGGACCTTTAATATTATCGTAAATCGCAATACCTAAACCTTCCAGACCAGACTTAAGTATGGTTACATCACCCTGTAAGTTATCCAGTTTAATAGCTGCCATTTCCTGGGCGGCGCCGGAAGAATCCTGTATAGCAGACGTCAACTTATTAAAGTCTTCGTCGCTTGCGTTTGCGATCGCCAGAAGACCCGACATAGCTTCCTGTCCGCCAAGCATAGCGGCATAAGCGGCTTTCTGATCTTCCGTCATTCCTTGCATACCTTTACGCATATCGCCCATAATAGTACCGAAGGACTTCATACTACCGTCACTATTTGTAACGGTAAGTCCCAACGCGTCCATAGCTGTCTGGGCTTCTTTTGTAGGTTTTGCAAGTCGTGTAATGGTACTTCTTAAGGCGGTACCAGCCTGGGAACCTTTAATACCAGCGTTCGCCATAAGGCCAGTAGCTACAGCCATATCCTCAATGGAATAACCCATAGCACCAGCGGCGGCACCTACATACTTAAAGGTTTCGCCCATCATTTCGACGTTAGTATTTGCGTTGGCAGAAGCCGCCGCCATAACGTCGGCGAACCGTCCGCTTTCGCTTGCTTTCATACCGAAAGCTGTTAAACCGTCGGTAACAATATCGGACGTCTGGGCCAGATCAGCACCGGACGCGGCGGCAAGGTTCATAATACCGTCGATACCGGATACCATATCCGTAGTTTTCCAACCGGCCATAGCCATGTATTCCATAGCGTTCGCGGCTTCGGTGGCGGAAAAGGCAGTAGTCGCGCCCATCTGTTTAGCCTTTGTTTCCAAAGCTGTAAAGTCTGACCCAGTAGCACCAGAAATAGACGCTACCGACGACATAGCGGCTTCAAAACTAGACCCCACTTTTACGGCGGCCGCCGTAGCCCCAGCTACAGCAGTTCCGGCAGCTGTAACACCAGCCGCCACGCCTTTCGTGATCGCGGTTATACCTTTACCCAGTCCACTAAGTACAGCGGAACCGGCGGATTTTGCCAAACTTCCGACTTTTGATAAGCCGGAATGTAAAGCAGAAAGCGACGTACTGGCTACCTTTTGTAAAGCGGTCTTTAACCCCTCTACGCCAGATTTACCGTCCGTCGCTTTATTCTTTATATTACTTAAACTGTTTACGATACCAGATACTTTAGTAGCCGCAAACGTCTTCATGTTGGAAGCTAAACTTTTCACGCCATTAACGGCACCTGTAACGCTTATCTTCCCGATATTTTTAAGCGCGTTTACGAAGCCAACGACACCGGTACGCCCTTCCTGTATGGTAGACTTGAACTCTCTAAAACTGGCTACCAGACTGGTAACCTTCTGCTGTGCCATTGTCTTAAGGTTCGTCGCCAAGTCTTTCGCCGACGTAACCCCGTTCTTCATGGATTCCACAAGCCCGGTTAATTTCTGGGAAGCGATCTGTTTTAAAGTTCCAGGTAATTGTTTAAGGTGTTGGGTTCCAGCGTCGAACTGGTCCATAGCAGCTTTCCAGCGGTTTGTACTTTCTGTAGACTGCTGGATAGGCGCTTGACTTTCCTGTGCGGCGCTCCCTATCTCCTGTATGGTATCGGCCATACTTTCGGCACCACTTACGGCGTCGGTCATACTGCTACCCATACTGTCGGCGATAGAACCGACATTCTGTAGCCCGGAACCTAACCCGTTCGCGGCGCTTGCTGTTTCTGCCATAGAAGCTGTGGAAGAAGACATAGCGGAAGAAATACCCGTAATCTGGCTTTTGAAAGCTTCCGCATTATGTCCGGCGGCGGTCAAGGTACTACTAAAATTATCCGTTAATGTAAGGGTTGCCCCCATTGTAAAATCGGACATTTATATTACCTCTTTTTCTGTCTTGCTTTTGCTGCGCGCTGTTCTTCTTTTATCTTAAGCAAAGTGGCTTGATAAACAAATTCTTTTTCGGAATAGGGAAGGTTATATATCTGACCCGGCGTTATGCCCTGGGTGTTCCAGATATAGGCCAGAAGCTTCGCTTCCCTGTCCGACTTTAAGAGTTTTTTACAGAGTCTTTAACCTTTTTCTTTGCCTTATTTCCAAAGCCAGAAGCGTTCTGTACAGCTACGGCGAAGTTTACGATTTCGCCAGGTGGAAGAAGTGTAGATAAAGCGCCTTCCGCTGTATGAACACCTAATTTTTTAAGCAACGCACCGTTTGCAAAAGTAAAGTTGCTACGCTGGTCTTTGTCTACAGCTAAAATAACGATCTTCGTCATAAGCTTGTCGTCGTCTACCTTTGTCTGGATAACGCCGTTTTCGTCCTGGTCGTAGGTTACACAGTCTTTCTTAGCCTGTTTATAGTCGTCGTAAGAAATAGCTGTGTAAGGAATATCCCCTAACTTTTCAGAATGGAAGAAGCCCTGTTTTTCAGCTGTAAGGTCTGCTGTATCCATGCCTAAGATTTCTTCCAGGCTTAAGAACTTCGGTTCTTCTGTAGTTACTGCTTCCTGGTCTGCTTCGTCTTCTGTCAGACCTTCCACATAGGACGGTACCGGTGTTACCGGCTCTACTGGTAACGGCTGTGTAGCTGTATTTTCCTGTGTAGCACCTGTGTTAATTTCCTGTTCCTGTTTGTTCATTACTGTAATATCTGCCATTTTTATTTTCCTACCTTTCTTGTTTAAAAAAGGGGCGCTTTTCACGCCCCCGGATAATTAGTTAATAGATTTCAGATACTTGTAGTCGTCAAAAGTAAAGTCCATTTCGATCTCTCCAAGTTCCCCAAGTTCAAAACTCATAAGCTGGGCGCTGTCGAAGGATACACCGATAAACATAATATATTCTTCGCCCTTAGACGTTGGGTCTTTCAGCTTCGCGGAAAAGTTGTATTTCGCGTGTGGATTATCCGCCGCTTTACGTTGAAGTCTACTGTCGATTTTGTGTGCTGTAATGGTTCCAGCACCAGAAGCAGCGATTACCTTATGACCTTTCATAAGTTTACCAGCCTGTAAGACTTCTTCTTTGTCATAATCTACGTTCGCTTCAAAGGCTTTTGTTTCCTGCATCTGCTTACCGTTTTCGTCATAAACAAAGCCATACAAACCGTTAATTACTTCGTTAGCATCAAACATTCTTTACACCCCCTTATTAAAATACCGTACTAAGTTTCTGATAAATTTTTTCTGGGCTTTCGTTCGGTGTGATGTCACCTACGAAAAAGGCTTCATTTGCCTTTGCCTTCTTTGTGGCGTTCTCCCCGTAGTAGTCCGGGTCTGGCTCATAGGAAGCGCCTTCTTTAAGAATTTCCTGTGCTACCAGTGGGTCAAGGTACTGCTGCTGTACCGTAGTCGCATAGGTCGCGCGGAAAGAATCTGTATTAGATTTCGCTTTCTTATATTCCTCGCCGAAAAGTTCCAGATCATGTACCACGTAGTCGATCGTGGAAGAAACACGGATAGACCCCATTTCTTTAACCTCTCCCGATTTCGGGGAAGTAAGGGTATTTACCCCTTCGTCGATCTCTACAGTGTCGCCCTTCGCTACAAAGATAATGGTACCGGCTTTCTTTGCGCGTTCTCTGACACTCTTTTTCAGACGTACATTAACCGCCTGGTATGGTACGGTTTCGTCTGTAAGAGAACTGTTAAGGGCTACCGCCGCCACTCTTGCAGCTACGAAGATCGCCATTTCTGCCGCTGTATATCCGTCGCAACCATTACCTACGTTAATTACAGGTCTGTAATTGATTTCTCGCGACTTCGCGTTAGCGGTATCCGTAGCAGAATCCCAGGCTTTCGGACCACCTGTTACGAAGGATACGTAGAAGCCTTCCTGTCGTACATCTTTTACCCAGGCGATCACTGTAGAAATAATACTTTCGTCAGATACACCGTCTAAGGAAAAAGCGTTAGCGGTTCCGTCTGCTTCGATCTCGTCCAGGAACGCTGTGTAGTTTGTCACAGTAACGGCGTCGCCGTTATTTCCGCCCTTAAACTCTACGCCCGCGTTTGCTTTCGGAAGCGTGGTACCCTTCGTCTTTACACGGATATAGTCAGAAGCATTTACCATAGTTACCAGGCTATCTACATCAGATACCAGGAACGAAGTAAGCTCTACAGCATTTTCTACCAGACTGATCTTAATAGAACCGTCCTCTACACCGTCTTTTACCACAAGCACAAAAGGTCTTGTAGTTGGGTAGACAGTTTCAAATACCCAGGTATCAACGGTAACAGCTGCTACTTTAGCTTCTGCTGTAGCCATACGGTAACCCAGTACCTTTTTAGGCTCTCCGTTTGACGCGTGGGTATAAATCTTTCCTACGGAAAGGGAAGAACCCACCGCGTTGTAGTTGTCCCTTAATTCTCTAAGGTTTCCGGCCGTAAGTTCGTTTACCGGTCCCCAGTCAGCGGTAAACGGGTATGCTACGATACCACGACCGCCACTTGTTATAGAAGTTGAAATAGCAAGGATAAGGGAATATACACCACTTAAAATCTTGCTTTCGCCTTCTGTGTACAATCCAGCCATTTTACTTTACCCCCTTGTGTACAGGTTTTTTGAGGAACGCGGCCAAAGCGTCCGCGGCTTCCTGTTTTGTAAGTTCATCTTTTTTTACGCCGTACAACGCACCTGTCATAATGGCGGGCGTTGTGTTAAATACGGCGGCAGACGCGATTAAATCATTTTTTGAGAACGTAGAAGCGGTAACTTTTTCCGCCTGTGCGTTCCCGGTTTCTTTAGCTGCCATACTTTCGCTTCCTTTCTATTTTTCTGGTTTTACGTCCAGTCTGGTATACATAACGTCGGCGGCCGGCGTACTTGCGTCCCAGCCCTTACGCTTATAAGCCACTTCATACGTAAGTGTAAAAGTAGCGTCTAAGCTTTCGCCGTTGTTAAATCTGGCGACGACGTTTTTTAACCAGCCTACATGTTTTCCGTCTTCTTTTATTTCCAGAACGTTACAGCGATCTTCCAGATCACTTACAAGCGCTTCCTGGTACCTTACAGCTTCGTCCAGTGTGTCCACATACAACGTACATGGCCACGTTACCGTCTGTACGTAAGCATACCTGGTAAGGTGTCTAGCCCGTCCGCGTCCTGGAACGTCAAAAAGCACTACAGGGCGGGAAAGGTTCACACTTGTACCACGCTTAAAAGAATTAAGCCCAGCTGTAGACTTAAGCCACATCTGTATAGCTGTAAGTTCTTTTGAATACTCCACATTACCACCCCATTAAAAAAGCGCCCTAAAAAGGCGCTCTACTTCTTTTTTTGCTATTGTCTTGTAATCGTCTTCCGTATCGGGTATGGATTTTTCAAACTCATGCCCACCAGGAACGAACCTACCGGAAAGCTTCATTCCTGTTTTAGCCCCAGGATTATAACTAAAGTTACTACCAGAACCAGAACCAGGTACCCATAAAGACGGCTTTCGTCCAGTAGATTTACTTACACGGTTAGACTGGTTATAACCTTTTTCGTGGGCTTCCGCATACGGACAGTTAGAACCGTATCTTACGGAAGCATGACCGCCGCCAGATTGTACCTCAAAAATGTTTTCCGCATTTCCGACACCGTAACTATCTGCCAGCCGTCCCGTCTTAGTGTGTATTAACTGTGCTACATTTTCCAACCCAGCCATACCAGCTTGTCGAATAATGTTGTATTCCATGCTGTCTACAGCTGCGGCGGCACTGTTCGCACCGCTGATAAATTTATCAAGGCCACCGTCTAACTCGATTTTTATAATCATAAAAACTTTACCCCTCTGTCTGTTTTGCTGGTCTGGTCTTCAAAGGCGATTTTATACGCCCGAAGCATTTCCCTAACAATAACGAACTGGTCGAAAGCTTTATACTGGGTAGACGTTTTTACCGCACCTGTTGGTGGGGCTACCTCTGTGATATTACCGGTATCCGGGTTTATCTGTTTGGTTTCCCCTCGCGCCATGATTTCAAAGCACGTAGCTACAGCTATTTTAAGTCCTGGGCGGTCCTGTGGTTCTCCTGGAAGCAAAGGCGGCACACCGCCGATATATCCAATACACCAGGTATTCGCCCTGGAAAGGTAAAGGTCTACGTCGGCGTCGTCTATAGGATTTCCCCGCGTATAATACTTTTCCAGAAGTTCGGCTTTATTCAGCAGCATACCGTCACCCCCTTACTCTGTTTTCTTTGTACGTGTAGCCTTTTTAGGCTCTGGCTGATCTTCGGTAGGTGCTTCCTGTTCCGGCTCTGGTTCCGGCTCTGGTTCGTCTACGACTTCCACCAGTCCATAACCAGAAAGGCGGGTAGCGTCCTTTTCGGACATATCTACCACGGCGCCTACGTCAAGAATGGCGTTTTCCACTGTTACTCCGGTTTTTAATACTTTTGCCTTCATGTTTTACCCCCTTATCGTACAGTACAGATTTTAATAAGTTCCGGGTACATGATCTTAGGGAATCCAGCAGCTACAACCTCTACGACCTCACGAAGCGGACGCTCCATAGTGAAGGTACGGGCAAAAATACCAGGTTCCATGTTATTCTCATAAGTCGGACCCATCTGTACGTTACCGATCTTGTCACCTTCCATAAGGAACACACCCTTCTTGCTGTCCAAAAGGCGGGCGGTAGTTCTCTTACCACCGTTTGTAGGGTCACGGTAAGTAACCTTTGCGTCGAACGCTTCCATAGGTGGAAGTTCGCGACCACGAAGGAAAGTATTAAGTTCGTCCAGTGTAAGAAGCTTATCACTGTATCCTGTAATTGCCTTTCTGATCGCTACGTCATTCAGTACGATACGGATATTTTCGATACCGGTAACGAATACGTCCGGCGCGTAGCCGTTGTCGTTTCCGTCGATATAATCCTGTACCCAGCGCTCATAGTTTGCCAGGATAGTAGCACCGTCAGCCCCCCACGCTGTAGCAGCGGTTACTTTGTTGGCTTCTGGTACACCAAAATCTACACCCAGTTTAATACCGGATTTATCATAGATCATAGCACCGTTACCCAGCGCTTGCCAACGAAGCCATTCTACACGGGCGTCAATGTTAGACTTAAGCTGTGCGGTCTTCTTAAGGACCTGCTGTACAGCCATCTTACGGCGACCTTCGTTACCCTTGTCAGACATAGCAGCAAGTTCTTTCTTTGTCAGAATATAGGACTGTCCCATATCTGCGATAGAACCACTTACACGTCTTACTGGGTCACGATCTGTTAAAGGCAGTTCCGCCCCAGCGTCTACCAGGTCGGCCATATCTGCCTGTCTTTCAATTACTGTTTCGTTCCACTCCATATCATATGTGTTTTCGGAAGGAAGGAAACGGCTACCGATATATCCGGTTTCCACTGGAACCTCACGGATAGTTTCGGTAAATAACGGGTTCTCAAAGAACTCGCTTAAATTTGCTAATCCAGCCATTTTTATTTACCCCTTTCTTTACACGAATCTGATAGCAGCGCCTACAGCTGTTTTAAAAGCTGCGGTACAGCCTACCAGAAGACTTTCATATACCGCACCATGTACAAGAACCTGTCCGGCGGTAACATCTGGATTTTTACCCTTGTCGTCAACTGTGAATTTAATACTTTCGTCAAGGATAACCGGGTCACTCTTTCCTGTTGGAAAAGCACTGGCTGTATCCTTGTACGGTTCGTACTTACCTGTGGTGTTGTCTTTTACAAGACAGGTACCTTCTTCTACGAAGCCGCCAGTTTCAAACTTAGAACCGTCCAGCGTGATACCATTTACGACATACGCATAATGGGCGCTGGCCTTGATCTCTTTAGCCGCTGCGTAGGATTTTCGTCTAACTGTTACGTCGTTATTCTGCATAACAAAAACCTACCTTTCTACTTTTTATCGTCTTTCTTAATACCCAGCATTTCTAAAGCTTCCGCTTTCTTTGCTTCCAGTTCGCCGTTTTTAGTGCTACCAGCACCGCCAGGACCTTTACCGCGGAAACCATTACCAGAACCACCAGCGCCGTTATCGTCGTCGCCGTCGTCCCCAGCTGGTTTAAATAAGTTCGGTTCGGCGTCGTGTACCTTACGGATAGCGCGGGCAATACTCTTTGCGTCCGCTGTTCCGTTTTCTTCGTCAAACTCGATACTGTCCAGGTAGTCAGCGCTGATCGCCCTTACTACCTGTGCGGGATTTACAGGATTATACTTACCGGCTTCCTTAAGAACCGCGTTTTCGATAAGCAGCTTCTTACACTGTGCTGTAAGATCGTCAACTTTCGCTGCCTTAGTCTTAAGATTAGATAATTCTGTTTCGTCGATAGAAGAACCGCTTCCCCCTTCGCCGTCGCCTTTACCAGAAGAACCGTTTTTAATGGTTTCTGCCACTTTGCTAAGTAAGGTCTTATCGTCCGCTTCGACCGTTACCCCAGCGTCCTTAAGTGCTTTACGAACCATTTTTACGGCTTTCTTTGCTACGGTGCTGTCTACGTCGGCCTGGCTGTACTTAGGTCTTTCGTAGTCCGGGTCATAATCTAAAGCGTCGTCGTAAGCGTCCTGGTCTAAAATTTCGTCGTCCAGAAGCTTCTTACACTCTGCTTCATACTGTGCCTTTGTAAGTTCTCCTTTTAAGTAGCGTTCCTGCAATTTTCTAAGTTTTCCCATCTTAAAAACTCCTTTCCGTATTAAGCCCGTCGGCTATATCCAGCGTTCCGCGCTGTCGGGTTCCACGGCCAGTATTTGACGCCCTGGCTATGTTACGGCAATAAAAAACACGCCTTACAAGCGTGTCATATCCGCGGTATCCGCCGCGTCGGTATTATAAAGGCTTACGCCCTATAATCAATTATGAATATCAAGACCTAAAGGTACGGTTATGATCTGCCCGTTAAAGCGTTTCCGTACTACCTGTCGGTTAAGGTCTGCCAGCGTTTCCCCTGGTCTTAAGTATTTCTTCGGATTATCCGCGTTTACCATGTCTTTTACCGACGGAAGCCCTACTTCTTTCGCGTATTCGTCATAACTGGCGGCTTTCGTGTAATAGAGGTCGCCATATTGATCTAAAGCGGCTTTCTGTCTGTCCTTAATGCCTAAACCGGAAAGGATAGCCACCCATCTACAGCGACAATGTGGGTGGTTCGGTATACGTCTTCCGGGTAACCCTGGGTTCATAGGTGTATCATAATCCAGATCATAGGGGTTTCTTTTACTGTAGTCGGCGTCTGCTGCACAATAAGCAGACGTCTTACTATCAAAAGTGGCGTCCCTATACTTACCGTCTACAATATCCGCATTTTCCATAAGGCTGTAGGAAGTTCCTAAAGCGTTCGCCCTAGTCATTTCTGTACGGATAATACGGGAAGCATTGTAGTAGCTTTCCTGTATTCCCTGTGAAAGTTTCTTAGCGGCGTCGCTATACTGCATTTTCTTTGTAACCAGTTCTTTTACGACTTCTTCGCTCTTAGAAGCCACAAGGGAAACGCTGGTACGTATACGATCGCTATAGGTTTTTTTATCCGGTAACCACGGGTTAGCTATAATACCCAATACGCCAGAAGCCGTAAGGTTCGGTACAGTTACCGCACACTTCGCGGCCTGTTCCAAAATATACGCTGTAGTATTTGCCCCATAAAAAACAGTTCCGCATATCACAGACGTAGCAAACGGCTGTAGTTTTGCGTTTAGTAAATTCAGTTCCGGTATAATCTTCGTAAGGTATTCTTCCTGTATCTTTTTCGCCCACCGTCTGGTAGGCACGAAGTCCGGGTTCTGTTCATTTACATATTTTTTAGTGACTTCTTCCAGATAAGCTACAGCTGCTTCCTGTAACTGCCCGTATGCCGGGGCAAGTTCAAGAATGTGATTGTCTACGTAATCTTCCAAAAGGGAAGCGTAGTAGTCTACGTATTCTTCGTAGTGCTTTTGGGCTTCACTTATCCACGCCATACGCTACCCCCTATTCTGGCGGCTGTGTGATCGTGGAACCTGTAGCGCTGTTCTGCTGATCGTCTGGGTTATCCGGGTCGCCGCCGGTATCCCCCAGGTTATCCGCCCCATATCCAATAGCTGCAAGACTATTTGTAAGGCTTGTCTGCTGGCTTTCCTCTTTCTGCGCTCTCATTTCTTCAAGTGCTTTCTGTGGGTCGTCGATAAACCATAACAGTTCATACAAATAACTATCTGGTACAATGTCGGCCAGTTCTGCCACAATGTCGGCGATCTCTTTATTATTCTGTGGAAGATTCCGGCTTATCGTAACTTCCAGCCATTCAGACTGGTACAGGTCGTCCCTGGCTTCGATCAGTTCCGGGGTAGTGATTGTTTCATACACACCAGAAACCGTACCGGCAGCATACAGCTTTTGAACATTTAAAAGGTCCGTAATGATCGCGAAGAAGCTACGGAACGCCTGTATAAGAAGCGGTTCCTTCTTACCTGCCTTAATATCAAGACCAGCGTATTTCATTTTGATTTCTGTAGCCGTCGCCCCGTTTAACTCTGCCAGTCGTGGGGTGTTGGTCGTGTCCATAATGTCGTTTTTCGTTCTAGTAAGACCATTTTCTACGGCGTTGTCGTCCTGTGACTGGGCTATAAAGCTGGCCTTACTATCCTTGTCCTTAAGTGCCAGGGCACGGGCCTTTCGCATTTTCAGAACTTCGTTTTCATCTACATCTACACCAGTTAAGCATAAATACTGATCTTGTAGGTACTCCATAAGGTTCGCTTTATCGCTTAAACCGTGGCAGTAAGCTACAGCAAGTGGAACGACACCATAGGAAAGATCAGACTTACCGTATCCCTTCACACGTTCGCTGTATTTCGCCGGTAGCTGGTTCTGGCAGACCACAACCGGGATACGGCCGGCCTTATGCTCTATCGGGTTCCCGGTCTTCGCTTCGGCTTCGTCCAGGTGTAGGCTTTCCATACTGTCACCGGTATAGTAAGTAACGTAGCGATCGTCGTAAACCTCTACTTTTGTTTTCGTGGTTTCGCTACCATTTTCCCATACCCCTACTTCATAACGCCGAAAAAGAAGCCTTAACCTCTTTCTGCCGTCGTAAATCGGTATGATCTCCTGTATCGGGTATTCGCTGTAATCAATCTTACCTTTTTCGTCTACCCATACGATAATAGAACCAAAGCCACCTATACACATATCGCGTAACAAGTCGGAAAACTCCCCTTGTGCCTTATCCTTTAGCAGCTTCATAACTTTTTTACGGTATTCCGTGATAATCTCACGTTCTTCTGTTTCTTCGTCGTCCTGGTCCGGGTCTTCGACTGTATAGATAGGGGACTTACCTAGCATATAGTCCACAAGCGTATCTATGATAATCTGGACATAGTTAGAAATCAGCTTATTTTCTGTACCGCCGTCCCTAGCCTTGTCGCGCTGTTCGATTTCGTCCAGTTCACCGTCATAGGCTGCCTGGTACAAGTCTACAGCGTTATCCTTTATCCAGCTGTCGTGTTTTGCCACCATAGCCGCGACCCAGGAAGCGTTATCTTTAATCCAACGTTCCGCGGTCACCTGGTTTACTTTTTTCATTTCTGCCAATGTCTGCGGAATGTACGAAGATACCGCCATGCTATTACCCCCTTTCTATACTCCCGACTTTTCACGGTCAAAGGCTGTAGCCTTGCCAGTGTTCGGGTCTATGTTTCGTGCGGCCCTCATAAGCAAGAATAGGGCCATTACTAAGTCGTCGTGTGGAACGTGTCCCGGTTTACGTGGTTCGGCGTTCGCTGGGACATAAAAATTTATTGTTTGCTGGCGTTTGGCTTCCCTTGTAAGGTGTTCCACTTGCCACCGTAGTTCCTTCCATAGTTCCAGCTGGTCCGGGTCTTCCGGTGCCTTCGGAACTTTGATTAAATCGTTATGGTTAAAATCGTAAGCCAGATACCCCAGCTTAGATTTACTTTCGTCACCGGCTGCCTTAAACTTATAGGCTTCTACCAGTCCGTCGTTATTTCTGTCGAATAACTCTTTAAGGTGGTACGCCAACGGTTCACCGATTCCGGTACCGTCACATACCCCACCAATAGCACCCCAGTAACGTATGATCTTCGGTAACATATCCCTTACTTTGCTGTGCTGTTTTCCGACCCACTGATACAAGCAGATCGGAACTACTGTACCGTCCCGTAAGAGGTCGCCGACGATAAACGTAAGGGCGTCGCGCTTATGAATACCTACAGACGCTTCTACGTCTGTGGTTTCTTCTTCCTGTCCGGCTACGTCACACGCCCATATGTATTTATGCCCCTTAACTGGTTCTACTTGCATTTCAAAGCCACCGGAATACATACGGGCTACGCCTTCCGCGGAAAAGAAACGGCCGATAGCGTCTACAGCTTTAAGAAGGTACTGTGTCTGTATGGCTATGTGGTCCATTCCCAGACGGGCTACCTGGTTATCAAACGCTTTCTTGTAGTTCGTATTACCGGAAGCGATAACCGCGTAGGCGTCTATCTTAAATACCAACTTCGGCCGGTACCCCAGTTCCTTTTCTAAGCGATCTTCCATATCGTGGGCCATCAGTTCGCCACGATAGATAAAGCTGTCCTTTGTCCAGGCTACACCCCACAGCACCGTAGTAGCATTGTTAAACGAACCCATAGGCTGGGCGTCACGCTCCCACTTATCGGCGTCTATGTCCTGGCTTTCGTCGCCTTCCAGTAGTGTATAGGCTGTCTGGGACGCAACGTTAGCCGTAGGGTTAATGGACAGGAACGCCCATTTATTACTATCGCGGGGCGGTCCGATATGGAATTTATAGCCATCTGATTTACTGTACTTGCAAGGCTGGCCGTCCACCTTCGCTTGACCGGACGTTATCACGCTACCGGCAAGCCCGCCACTGTCCAGCGTTGGGGCGCCTTCCAGACGGTCCATAGACGCTTGTATCTGTGGCTTGTATACCGGGGCGAATTTTACGCCCGATACAGGTACACCGAAGTACCAGCCATACAGCAGTAAATAGTGTTGTAAGAAGGCGCTAATCTCATTCTTACCAGCCTGTCGTGTGATCTGTACCACGAAGTACCAACCCAACCCATTTAAACAGCTATAAAGAATAGCGTCGGCTACCTGTATCTGGTAGTCGAAAGGGTCATTTTTACGAAGAAGCCGCCACGCTTCCCGTAGGTTCTCCCTCTTAAACAGATCACCGAAGTTACTAAGTACGTTGTATGGTATCCCTTGTTTCGCTGCCCGGACGGTCTGGGGTATCGCCGTCATTACTGGGGCGCCGGTCAAGGGGTCCGTGTCTGCCACGTAAGTAAATTCTGTCTGATATTCGTATGTCATAGCACGAAGTCCGCGTAATCTGCTTTCTTAGGCAGCTGTACGCCTTTATCGCATATGCTACGGATATGATGTACTGTATCTGTACATAAGCGACACGACTTAAACGGACACCGGTTAAAGTCCCCGTTCTGTTCGCTGTATTGGCAAGTCAAACAGACGCAACCCCTACAGCTTTTATTATCCTCTGCCATAATATTTACACCCCATATTCTAAGTAAAAAAGTCGTAGTTTCTCATAAATACAAGAAAAAACCCTGTGTTTACATGGTTTCTGGTTATCAGAAAACCCGTAACAAGGCTTTTTACTACAGTTTTTACTACGTTTCCTGTTCTTTTTGTGTATGATCTTCGTTATTTCCCTTACTTTGCGCTTGTCCACCCCAGGACACATAGACTTCACCTTTAGACGCTGCTCTTAACTCTGCATTAAGAGAAGCCATAATGTCGTCTGGTCCGTCGTCCTTGCCTTCTATAAGGTGTTTCTGTCCGATCAGACGCCGTAAGGTGTTCATAGCACGATCTAAGGCGTTATCTTCAATCGTTCCGGCATGGTAGAAAGTCTTCATACCGTCACCTTCCCGACATATAACCCTAGATTTCCTGTAAGCCACTTCTTCGCCTTCCAGATCACGGTCTTTTACAAACCGGTCTTTATGCTTCTGTAGATAGCTTACGATCTTAACGGTCTGTACTTTTATCATCATATCCAGGGCGTTAAATTCTTCTTCCTGGTTAATGCTTTCTAAAATGCTTTCTTCCTCTGGAAGCAGTACCTTAGAAAAAAGACCGTGTTTTGTGGAAGCTGCTATTTGTCTGGCGCGTCCTTCCGCTGTCTTCGGACCTGTAGCAAGCCCGCCGTGTATCTTACACCGGCCATAGCCTTTATGTGGTGTTCCCATGCCCGCCGGATTCTTACAAGGCTGTCCGTTGTGCATGGCGCCGCAACAAAGGTTATAGTTTTTCCTGGACAAAGCTATTACGTTCATTTTATCCGCCTGGTCTGAAAACTGGCGTTTAAGACGCATATCGTAAGGGTCGAAGCCTTCCGGTAACTGCACTTTTTTTGTAGTTGCCACTGACTTTACCCCCTTTTTTGCGTGTCGTCGTTCGGAAAATCGACGTTTCAGCGTGAGAAAAAGGGACAGGTCCCAGAAAATCCGGGTTTCCCTATCCCTTAATTTGTACATTATAATAGCATTGTAATGCTATTATATAAGATTTTCGGAATAAATACAAGCCTAGTTTTGTCTTACAGAAAACTACTGAAATTATTTATACCCATTGACAAACTCAAAAACAGAATTAACCACTTGATCGCAACGGTAGTAATACTGGTCTTTTGTAAGACCTAAGATAGTCAACGTCTGCAATAAACTGTACTGTCCTTTGATAACCCAGCGATAGTAAGCAACCCGCCTAAGTTCAAGGGGTAAGCGGTCGTAAGCCATTTCCAGCATGATCTTGTTAAGCATACCGTTTGTAATTCCGTCCGCGGGCTTACAGCCACTATTAACCTTTACCTGGTCTTCCATAGGCTCACGCCTTTGTATATGCTCCCAGTTATCTAACCAACGGCGGATAGTCCGCCTACCTATAATTTCCTGTCCCATAGCTTGTACCTCTCTGAAAAATATATAATAAAAATTTTTAAATTATAATAAGGGGGTGTAGAAAACCCACTCAAAAATGAATGGTAAAATGAGTAAGAAAAACAAGTACCCCCAAAGAAAAATAAATACTGTATATATTATATAATAACTATTATATTAGATATTATATATAAGTATGTATATAGTAGTATGTATATAATATAGTAATATTAGACAATTCTTTTCTTTTGGGCTGTATTCCCTTCCCATTCGTTTACGAACCGCACCTTACCTGTTACGTTCTCTGGTCTTCGCTCTACGCTCTGCCTTCTACGTTCTTCGCTGTACCTACAGCTTCGTGATTTTCAACGTATCACTCTGCACGAACGCCGGAACCTTAAAGCCCTTGACTTCCTGGGTCGAAAGACTTAACACTGGTATCCTTACTTCTTTGTCTGGTTCTCCCACAATGCTACGAAGGTCGGTAGCCTTAAACAGACCGGTAAAGTTTCGGGTCGCGGTCATTTCCACATTACCGATACTTAAGATCAGCTGCTTACGATCTGCGGTAACACCTTTAATTACAGCTTCTACCTTGCGTGGGTTATCTCCCATACTGCAACAGTTCCTTTCTGGCCTGTCTACGTGCTTCCTTTTCCTGGCGGCGTCTTTCCTTTCGGTTTGCATAACCTTCCGGGAAGCAGATACCATATCTTTGTACGCCGTGGTCTTCTCTGATATTCTCTAGCGCCTGTAGCACTTCGTCGGCGTCCGGGTGGGGATTACCTACATAGTCCGGCAGCTTTCTTATAAAGTCAATCGGACTGCTACCCAGACTGTTTACATAGCTTACGATCGCCATAGCCTTATCTGTCGGGCAGTTGCATACTACCTGGACTTCGTGTATCAGATAATCATAATACGGGTTACCTGTTACGCTCTGGTTTAATGGGTTTTCTTTTGCTTTCATAACATTTACTTCCTTTCTGCCTACGGAACCATAATGGTACCCGTCGGCGTAGTATATTTAAAGCAGCTACGGTAAAAGTCGTCGTACTTCTCTACGGCGGCTTTCGCTTCCTTATGCTTCTCGGACCAATACTTACGGAACGCCCTTACAGCTTTTGCCTGGTCGTCTTTCTCTGAAATATAGGTATCACGGTAAACTACATTCATACTATCTTTTAATACCTTTGAGATTCCAAGAAAAGGAAGGTTACCATTTACTTTATATGATTTCGGCTTTTCTTCTGCTTCGGCGGTGGCCTTCTCTACTTCCTTTGTACTATAGTTAAAATGGTATACATACAGTGTCATTTATCATCGTTCCTTTCTGCGTGGTCTTCCAGCTGTGGGGTTGCGTCGTCGTTTTTAGTGAACGCTTTAACGCCGATCTTCTTAAAACGTTCCTTTATCTGGTTCGCGTATGCCGGTGGGTCGTCGGCGTTTGCAGCTTCTTCGCTTACCGTGGTAAGTACCGACAGAAAGCGGTTAAGGCGTACTTTACCGGTCCATCCCAGGCGGCTTAAGGCTTCCAAGGTAAACGCTATATAGTTGTCCAAGTCTTCGGTCTGCCGTTCCTTTATAGCGTCGTCGGCGTACTTATCCGCCAGTTTCTTTAATTCTTCTTTTACGTCGTCGCTTATCGTGATAGGCTTCTTTTCTGCCTTAGGTGGAAAATAATACTTACGTTTCCCCATTCTGCCCCCGCTTTCTGGCTGCCTTTTTCTCCTGGTGTCGCCATCTGAAATAATTTATAATGATAACGCCGACCAGGATAAGACACAAAATTACACCAATTCCGAATAACGCAATAATTCCCATAAGCACAATACTGAAAAGTTCAAATAATGTCATACAGCCACCTTCTTTTTAATCTTGCGGACGGTGCCAGAATACTTATGAATGATCTGCATAAACTCCGGGGTATCTTTCTGTACTAACCAGTTAAAGGGGTCCAGTCGGTTCGCCCTTAAAAATTTCTTCTGGTTATACGTTGGTTTCTTCGCCATCATTGTTAAGACCTTCTTTCTCTGCGGCTACTTTACGTTCCAGGTGTTCTACAGCCATCTTAAGGAATTTAAGGCGGCAGTCGTCGCAAAGGTCTGTAAAGTGGTGGTCGTCCTTCGGGGTTCCTAAGGTCACTTCTACCACGATGCCGGTACACCCGGCTATGGGTGTATCCAGTGGTATAGTGTCGTGGGCTTTCTTTACATAGTAGCCTTTACCTTCGCCGTTCGTGGTGGCGTAATCGTCCGGTAGCTGCTTCTGGCAATAGTCACAGTTATAAACTGTCGTCGTTTTTACACTCATTGTCTTTACTTCCTTTCTGCTTTATTACGTCGCACACACTACCGATTAAGCAGACCAGTACAACGGTTATACATATAATAAGTAATGCTATCAGTCTTTCGGTAAGCATATTCCTTTACCCTCTTTCGGTTCATTCGCAAGGAAGTTATAGAACTGGCTTACGGTTCCAGAAATGACGTCTACATGTCCTACAGCTTTATCTAAATCATTTCTTGCAATATGACCTTTGCAGTCTGCAAGGTTTACCAGTGATACCAGGCGGTCCGCGATACCTTCAAGGTAAGGGGAAATGTCTACGCCATCCTCGTAAACACGATCACAGCTACAGATTTCTTTTTTTCGCTGCGGTTTCTCCACGCTCATTCCCATAACGTTTACTTCGGCGTCGTCCGGGATACTCGCCACGATTTCCTTAATAAATTCTGGTACGTTTTCCTGTGCTAAAAATTCTGATTTTGTCATGTTCTTACTCTCCTTCTGGTTTTAATATTGATAAATCATTATCCTGTAAAAAATAAAGCAGCTGCCACGCCAGGGCTTCTACAAACGTTTCCTTGCTGTCGTAATTTCCGGCGTTTGCTTCAAATAGTACCGCGTGGGTAATCTCATGGACGACTACATAGCTTTTAATCTCTGGCTTAAGGTCTTCCATGATCTGTATATATAAGGTGTCATACGTAACACGCCCGCCCAGGTCTTCGTCTTGTAATTCTTTAAAAATGTCTTGCTGGATAGTGTAAGGAAGCCCGTTTATCCAGATCATGGAAGGGACTGGCTTACGCCCCTTCACAAAATCCATATCATTGTCAATAACCAGGCGGTTAAGGACGCTTCCTACGCCAGCGTGGTACTTGTCTGCTTCTTTCTGTGACATACCGGCCGATACCAGTAAAAGGTGTGCTACTTCCCACATGAAATACTGGCGCTTTCTTGCCGGTGCTGCTTCCTGTGTAACCCGGATTTCCTGTACCCCTGGGTCTGCTTCATAACTGTACGGGTCATTTGAATTACAAACGCTGTAGGGTATCCGATTTACTATAATCTTTTTCGGTAATTCAGTCATAGCCTAAGTTCCCCTTTCAGTTCGTCTATAATGTCGCTGGCTTCGTCCTTAGACAGTTCTTCTAGCGGTGTATCCGTGTAGTCTTCTAGTAAGCCGCCCGCCTGGTCTAACAGCGTGTCTATGTAGTCTAACTGGCTATCTGTCGCCATAAGTCCAAGTTCTTCCATAAGGTCTTTATCCATGCCGCCCACCACCTTTTACCTCATTCTTTATACATTCTTCGTCACGCTTACCGACAACGTTATTGAAATATTTACAGTACAATTCCCCTTTGAAACGATAAATACCGCCACACGTTTCGCTACAGGTATCCGGTTTTCCGCGTTTCGTAGAAAAGGTTACTACTTTCCCTTCTGGGCTTCTGGTAAGTTTCCTGGCTGCCATCAGCTTTCCCCTTTCCAGCCGTTCCAGGCTTTCCCTGTCTTATTACTGTGAAGGGTATTAAACTGGTCTTCCAGCTGTTTTACAACTTCTTCCGCCTGTGAATAGTTTCTTATAATCCCGTCTTCGGCAATCTGTAAAAGGTATTCGTCGTCGGCGTAGTTTAAGTGGTGTCGGATACGGCTACAAAGAATTTCAGAAAGCTTCTTAGTATTTAATACATCTGTCGGCGGTTCTCCATTTACCGCATAGCAGAAGATCACGGCTACACTTCCTATATCGTCCTGTATGCACTTCGCGGTCATTTCATTACCCAAGTAGTTAAACTTAATCGAAAGCGGGCGACGCGTATTAACGGTATCTGGGTTTATGGGCGGTAAGTCAAATTCCGGGCGACGTTCTACGTGGTACGCTAAAATTTCCAAGCCTTTACCGATCGCGAACACGCCAGGCGCCCCGCTTAAGCCGTCTGTAGGTGTCCAGCCTTCCATAAAGCAGCCGCTTTCTACGTCCGCCTTTGTTTCAAGAAACATTTTCATAAGTTCGTCGGCGGTAGGTTCTTCCTTTTCCGATACCATTTCTACCACATAATTACCCAGCGCTGTTACAATTATCATTCTGTACATCATGCCACCACCTTTAATAAAATCTGACCGATAATAATACCGGCTTCAATGATCGCCGCCACTTTCCAGTAAGTAACACGCTTCGTTAAGGTCGTTGTTAATTTGATAAGGTTGTCTACCTTCTCTTTTCGCTGATCTGCCACTTTTGTAGTCTGTTCCATAATACGTGTTACGGTATTCAGATCAGCGGATTTCTTAGCAAGCTTCTGGTTCGCTTCATTAAGCGAATACTGTAACATTTCAATTTCCAGTTTGCTACCGGCCATAACTTCGCGCTTTTGCGGCTGCTTATATGGTTTTCCCATTTTATAACCCCCTCGCTTTCTCCCAGTCTTCTAGGCTCATTTTATTACCCCAGCTGTAGGCTACGCTGGCTTCTGCTTCCAGCTGTACAGGAAAGTCCTTAAGTGGCGGAACTTCCATAACGGCTTTCTGCCATTTTGCGTAAGTATCTACAAGCGTGGTATCGTCGTCCAGTTCTACTATAATTTCGTCGTGTATCTGGGCTACCATATCGGTATGTCCGTGTAACATGAAAGGCTTACAGCCTAACAGTTCTTTTGTTTCTGTAGCGTATCCGTCCCACGGTTCTACAGCTATACCGTTATGGCTTGCGGTATCCATACCACATTTTTCGTATACGGTATTCTGGGCGCGTTTCATAATATCGGCGGCGGAACCCTGTACCGGTGTATTCGCTGCCCGTCGTTCGTCCTCTGACCTTGTGTAACGGTTACTGCTGTTAATCGCCGGAAGCAGACGCTTATAGCCGTAAATGGTTTCCGCGTATCCCGTTTCCCTAGCTTTTACTTTGGCGTTTACTTGCATACGTGGGATACCTGGGTAAGTCTTCATAACGGCGTCTACGATCTTCTTACACTCTGGAAGGCTCTTACGAAGCCCCATTTTCTTAAAGGTTTTCTGTAAGGCGTGTTCTGTACCGCCGTAAACAGAACCGAAGTTTCCGGCTTTCGCTCCACTACGTTCATGCTTCGTAACCTCTGCTTCCGGTTTACCCGTCATAGTAGCCGCTGTTTTTCTGTGTAAGTCTTCGTGATCTCTGAAAGCCTTACGCATAACTTCACACCCGGACTTCCAGGCAGTTAAACGAAGTTCAAAGCCGCTTTCGTCTTCCAGAAGGAATACTTTACCGGGTGCTGCCTTATAGAAGTTTCGTACCCCCAGTTCGTCGTTATCCGGGCGCGGCACGTTCTGGCCGTTTGGACTGTTGGACGCAAGGCGGGCCGTTTCTGTCCATGGTTCATACTTTGCATGGATTCTGCCAGTAACAGGGTTTACGTATTTTTCGCGGCCTTCTACGTGAGAAGATAACAAGGTAGCGTACTTCTGTATGGTTTGCATACTCTTTAAAAATTTAATACCAATGTCCTTATATGGGTGTTCTTCCCTACGCGCGATTCTGATACGCTTAACTTCTGCTGTAGTATATTCGCGCGGCCATAAAAGACGCTGATCTTGATAGGATAAGTCTGGGTCTACCATTTCCCATTCTTCCGGTAAAGGTGTTTCCAGGTACTTTTCTTCGTCTGGGTCTTCCAGCTTGTTTTCTAACATAAAGATCATATCCATAAGGGCGTTACTGTCCAAGCTAGGGTCTTTTGTTTTGTCAGACCAGGCAGCCGCCGGAAGCTTAAGCGTATCAAATACAAAAGATTTAACGTCTTTCGTTTTACCGCCGACACCTACGTTAAGGTCTTTTATGCCGACGCTTGCGGCCAGGTCCTTCATAGTCTGGGCGGCTACCTCGATCGCGTTCTTTGCTTCTTCCCTTTTAACCTGGGCTATGTCGCTGTCCCATTTCATACCCCAGTATTCCATAATACCTGTAACCCTTGTAAAAGGCATTTCGATATTTTTTAACCAGTCGGAATAGGTCGGGTATACTTCGTTATCATTACTTATCTGTTTCGCTACTTCGTCCCAGTAAAGGTAATGCTGTACGGCGTAGTCACTATCCTCACAGCAGTAGCTTAAGGCGTCGTGTTCGTCGTTTGGTACCTGGTCGAAAAATAACGCCTGGTTACGTTCCAGGACAGAAGTAAATTCTGACATCTGTACGCCGAAGACTTCCTTCGTCATAGGCTTAAGACCTTTACCAACGTAAGGGCGTTTCGGATTTTTTATTTTGTTCGGTAATAGCAGCTGTGACAGCCTTATCCATGCTATGAACGGGTCAGCACATGGCATAAGAATATATTTTCCGTATTTCGCCGTGAATTTCGTTTCAAAGTTCATATTTACGGCAATCTTTACGATCTTATGATTAGTAAAGAAATGCTGTTCTAAGGTATCAAAAAGTCGTTTTCTGGCTTCGCTTCTGGATAAACCAGGCTCAAACTGATTAGCCCCCGGATTGTCAATAAAGATAGCCCTCGCTTCGTCACACGCTGCCGATAAAGACATAGCGCACACTTCCGCTTTCCACGGGTCAAGGTTGACGTCACGCGTCCAGCTGTCTAAGGCTTTTCCTGTTACTGTATTACCGTCTTCGTCTGTCGGCGGTATCCTGTGGTCTTTATCTCCACTTGTTTCGTAGTCGAAACCACCTAACCCGGTTTCCTCACAACGGTTACAGTAATCAATAACTTCCTGTATTGTAAGAAGCGGTCTGTAGTCTTTAAAACCTTGCTTACGAAGTTTCGGCCATTTGATCGCCCATTCTCCCGGACGCTTTCTCGTCTGCATACAGTCCGCCAGGGAAGAACCTACAGCTTTATTGTCTGTAGGTTTTGCTACTGCCGTAGCGACTGGCTTTTTAATCTGTGCTGCAAGACCGCCGGAAGCTGAGAACATATTACTTAAATTCAATATAGAACCCCCTTCTTTAAATGTCGTTTTCCATGTGATCGAATAATCCCATTTCAAAACACTTTGATATATAAGAGTTAAACCGCGGCGTTTTTCTGTATCCGCCACTTGTCATAGTCAGCATACGAAGGCGGACACACTGGTTAATAATAGCCTTTGCTTCTTCCTTCTCAATGCTTAACATAGCTTCTACGTCGCCAAGTCGTAAGTATTTCTGTCTGGCGAAAAGGTCTATGAACTCGTTATACTTACTGGCACCCTTTAAGGTATCCAGCTTTCTTAACTCGTTTGTAATCTTGTCGAATTTATCCCCTACTATTTCTTCTGATACTGCCAGTCGTGCATAGTAATTAAGGCCACAACCAGGGGCGTTATACAGCTGTACCAGATAGTCATAAATAAAATTTACGTGTGCCGGGTAAACGGTAATTCGTTCCCCGCTTTCGTCTACGCTGTGCGTAAGTGAAGCAAGGGCCACGGCCAAACGTGCCACCTTGTTACGTTGATCGGAAGGCGATACCAGCGGAATATCTGTAGCGTTTCCGTATACCTTAGATAGCTTCGTAGCGGTTTCCAGAATGGCGTCTACAGTGTCGGGTAAAAACACAACCTGTTCCGGGGTTCTGCTCCATGCGAATAACACATTATTTTTTAAGGCGTCGTCGCTCATGGTTCGCGGAAATGACGGAAGCGACCGGTTATACTTTTCCGGGCCTACGTCGGTCGATCTCATAAATATAGCGAAGTCGAAGCGTCGTATATCCTCATTGTTAAAGACGTCCTTTAAGCTTTCGGCACCCTGGGCGTAGTCGGAAAGACGTTTACCTTTCGGCGCGTTACCAGAAAGGATAGCCCTTACCCTACAAGGCGTTTCAGCTGTAACGGCTCTCTTAACTTCCAGCTTACCGTCTGATCTTGCAAGGGTCATTTCCCCGTATTCGTCCTTTTCTATACCGGTATCTTCGTCTACCCATATAAGCTCTTTATCCGCCAGCGGCCAGGCACCCCAGACGATATACCAGCTTCCGCGGTTACCCTGTTCCATTTTGTAAGTAAGACCGGTACGGCTTGTACTCTCTGCATTTACACGGTTACCAAGTCCGATATATTTCATCATTTTTTCGACTAAAGCAGACTTACCGGTACCAGTATCGCCGACTATCTTAAGTTCTACCCACCCCCTTATAGGGTCGGTATCCCATGGAACACGGAAACGTAAAATACTGTGGTAAACCAGCAGCAGACCTAAAAGAACTTCGTCGCGCTCTACGATATGCGTTACGTTATATGTCAGATCATTAAGTATAGTTCCCAGCTTCGATACGATATTTTCCACTGTCATACTTTCCGGTCTAAGGCTGTCCAGTTCTTCCCGGACTTCTTCGGTCAAGGAAAAGCTTTCTACGACGTCCTGTAAAGGTGTCGCATTCGTTACCAGAATGGTACTTTCCTGGTTCTTCGGGTGTGGGTACATATAACCGCTGATCTCATAGTATTTATTCGTTTCAATCTTCATACCACCGATAGCGTAAATCTTACGAAGTACATAGCTTCCAGTATCATCTTCTTTAACGCCGTCTTCTTCTGCCATAGGAATAACCAGAAGTTCGTCTACGTTGATTGTTTCCACAATGGAAGTATCGTACTTTCCGCAAGACGGTATCCCGCTGATCTCCCGAAGGATTCCCTTTATATTGTCGTCGCCCGTTTCTGTCATTTGAATAAGTTCACGGTTATGGGCGTTCAGTTCCTTATATGCCGTAGCTGTAGGAATGTTCAGCAGCGGACAGCCATACTTTTTACATTTTTCCTGTCCCCAGCATGAATACTCTACTTTTTTCGGGACAACGTAAGGCGTGTGCTTCTTACCGGCTACCATTACGCGGGTCGTAATCAGCTTACCTGTAAGGGAAGCGTCGGAAGTCTTCGCAAGCGGAAGGTTTATAGCTTCTTCGGCTACGTCGGTGTTACCCTTAATACAAGGACACATATCACCGGCACATGGTACCCTGTCGTAATCGTTGTCGCCTTTCTTCTTTTCGCCGTGAAGTGATCGTATAAAAGCACACCCAAACTGGTAATCCTTTTCACTTCCGTAAACACTTTCTATAACGTTTCTGGTGTTCGCCTTACGTTGCTGGATACTGTACCGACTGTCCGCGCTGGTAAACTTTACTACCCAGTCTTCCAGGATACTTGTAGCTTCTTCTTTTTTGTATCCGGCTGCCTTAAAGTAACAGCAAAGCTGCACAGTGGCGTTATTACGATCACCGTCTTTCTTCCAGCCATTGTTAAGAATGTCTTCTACACATACCGGCGGTTTATCTTTAACGAAAACATATTCTGTTTTATTTCGCTTATCAGATACCGTAGCGGCGGCTTCTTCGTATTCGTGTAACTTGTCCGCGTAGAATATCCCAGCTTTTGGTCTTTTACGTACCGTCTTTTCTTCTCTCTGGATAGGCTGGCCGGTACGCGCTCTTTCCTTAATTTCGTCTAATGTCAGTTCCTTAAGCTGCTGTAAGGTAAGTTCGATCTTGTAAAGCCCGGTCTTCTGGTGTCTGGAATATGGAAGACGTAACATACGCTTTACGGTATAAACCACAAGGTCTACAGCTTTTAAAGGTTCTGTATACTCTACTGGTCGTCCGTTTTCGTCTTCCTGTTCCTGTACTTCTCCTAACCTGTAACGAAGGTATCCGGCAATATGCTTATATACTCTCTGTAAGTCTTTTCTAGGCTCTACGCCTAATGCTCTTTCGTCTACCAGAATATGGAAGCCCTTAGACCCGGAAAAGTAAATATGTAAGTCCTGTTCCTGTATGTCAAGTTCCCCGGTGAAGAACTCCACCAGCTTAATAGCTTCTTCCTGGGCTACTGTCGGATTTTCACTATAGTCAAGGTCGAAGTACAGGGGGGCTAAGAAGTCTTCCCCCTCTGTCTTCTTCTCATTTGCGTATTTCTGGACCGTGGCAAAACAATTAAAGTCCTTTGCTTCTTCGTGTTGCCACTTCGGTACGTCGTCCAAGTGTTTACGCTTCCACGGGCTGCTTTTTCCGTTTTCGTCGCACTGGTAACAATCCACGTACACATATTCTTTATTTTGTTTTGCCATTTCTTAAGGCCCCCTGTTTTACTTTGTGGTATAGTCTTCTGGGTTAAATACTCCCATAGCTTCAAATTTGATAGCCAGCCATGATACGGAAGCGTCTGTACGGCTACGCTGTTCTTCTGTAGACAGTCTGGTAACCACGCTGGTAAGTCCTGTACGTGCCGGAATACCGATCTTTTTATACGCTCCACGGAATACGTTCATGGCATACTTACCGTAGGCGATCGTAGCGGTAGGGGCGAAGGACATAATATAAATTTTCGGGATACCGTCTGCTTCAGAAAGGGCGTCTACAGGAACTACAGAAGCCATATAACGAAGTTCCAGGTCTTCCACGCTGTAGCGTTCCGCTGCTTCCGGGTTCTCCTGTAACCACGCTGTAAGCTGCTGTACGGCGTCTTCTTTCTCTCTGCAAGCTACAATCAGCTGGCCGTCTTCTGGACTGTTCTGTAATCCCCATAAAGACCAACGTTTTTCACCTTTTCCAATAATGACGTCGATATGATCTTTATATTTAATACTGTCGTCGTCTTTATCCACAAAATCCCCCTTCTTATCCACAGTCAGCCAGGAACCCATGTAAACAAAGTCAAGGTCTAAGCCGTCGTTTGCTTTCTGGAACTCCTCAAAAGTGTTATTAAGAAGTGTGGTAATGTATGCGGCGCCGTTCGGCTTAACCTCTGCTACAGCTGTTTCCGCTGCTTTTGCGATCGCTGTACCCGCTACTTCTTCTGTTCCGGCGTTCTTTGCTGCTACGTCCATGTTCTGTGTTGTGTTCTCACTCATAATAAATACTTCCTTTCGTAATTAGAATTTAATACTATCCAGTAAACCGTCTATAACGTCCTTTTCGGCGCTTTTCGGCTTAGATGGTAACTTAATACCCAGACGCTTATATACCTTTCTTCTGCTGTAGTATTGACCTTTCAGAACGCCTACAGAAGCGTCCACATAATCGAACCATACCGCTTTTTTATCTGGGTTCTGTGGGTCCTTTCTCATAATACGGCCTATTTCCTGTTCCAGATTAAGACCCGTATTACTCTTTCCGTCCCCACGTTTTGGTGTTACTGTATGCCCCACGCAAAGACTAGGTATGTCCAAACCTTCACGGGCTAACTGTGTAGCAAAAAGTATATTTACTTTTCCTTCCCTACACTGGTCTAAAATCTCTTGTCGTTTCTTTTTGGTAACTTGCCACTTCTTAAATTCTTCTTCGGTATACTGTGGCGTTTTTACTTTCCACCTTCTGGCTTTTCCGTCGTACTTACATTCTGTACCATAGTCAGCTGCCAGGGCTTCGGCCTGTCGTTTTCCACTGGCTACCTTCCAGCTATACCGGGTAAGTCCGCCATGCACTACAGCGGTCTTACAACCTCTGTATCCCTGTTCCGTAAGAAGCTTGTCTACTTTCTCTTTCAGCTTAAAGCAATACCTTACGCTTTCAGAAAGAACGATAGACTGACCGTATTTAACCGCGTCTACGATACTTTGGGCTACCAAGTTTAACCGGTCTTCGTTTTCAAAAAGTCGGTATAAAATGTCCTGGTAATCCAGGTCTTCGCCCCCGGCGTCTATGTTTCCGTCGGCGCTATCTTCATTCCCGTAAGTGAAGGACGTGTAGACAAACTTTACTTCTGGTAAAACCAGCTGATCGTCTTTGTAAAGGGCGGTTCGTGGAACCTCATGTAGTACCGGTCCAATACCTAAGTACATAAGCTGTTCCATTTCGTCTTTACGCTTCGGTGTGGCCGTAAGTCCTATAATACGCTTCGCCGGAAACTGGGCGGCGGTATCTAAAAACTGGGTACTGGGGAAGTGGTGTGCTTCGTCAATCACGACGACACCTATAAACTCTTTCAGCTTTTCTACAAGTCGCTGTTTTGCCTTAAGTGTCTGTACCGTCGCTATAATAAGCTTACGGTCGCCGAAGTCCTCTATACTGTCCCCCAGGATACCGACACGACCTACGCCTTTCAGTGTAGATAACGCCCTGTCCCTGGTCTGATATACTAAATCTCTGGTATGGGTAAGCCACAAGGTCGGGCGTCCAACTTCGTAGATATATCGCATACCCATGATAGTTTTACCAGACCCCGCCGGGGAAACCCCGATACCATTTTTACGTAACAGGCTATCTATAAGCGGGTGCTGGTAATCTCTGATCTGGAAGTTTTCGTTCCACGGTCCGAAGTCTACCGGTTCCCCTTCTACCTGTTCCTTATCCCATTTAACGGACGTCGTTGTTTCTGGAATAAGACTATATAAACGATCTGCATACCCACGGGGAAGTATTAAGCTTCCGTCGTTGTCATAAGTAAAAAGCTGTAACTTCTGATCTATGCCCCAGGTAGGGCGACGCTGGTACTTCGCCTTTATGTATGCCGGATTATCTATTGTAAGATCGTCTACTATTTTCAATTTCAAGGGAAGCGGATAGCCACTTACCCTTATGTTATTACTTTCGTATACGTGCAATCTCGCACCCCCTTTAAGTCGTATCCACGTTCGCCGTTTATTTCTATCCGTGGAAGGTTAATAGCTTCTATTTTCCCTTGCTGTAGTTCTTCCAGCGTTATATAACGCCGTCCTTTCTGGTTCATATACGCCATAGCGTGAACCAATCGGAAAGCGTAGGCAACATCTACAGCTTCGTTAAGGAAAGATACCAGGACAAGCCCTATGTTTCTGTCTAATGCCTTTTCAAAATTTATTAGACCTGTAAGCTGGTCGGTACGTAACATTGACAATTTAAACTGGTCGCCGTCCGTTCTCTTTTCCTCACAAAGTAAATTTACGTGTTCCAGAAGTACCAGTTCGTCCGCTGGCCGTGTACCCAAGTTTCCACCGTCTGTAATGCGTAACCGCCATAAGTTTGGTATCTGCCGCCAGCTTCTTCTACATTCTTCCTGGAAGTCTTCGCCACGCTGCCTACGTTCCGCCTGTTTCTCATTACGCAAGGTAGGTAAGTGCGGCGGCTTGTAACTGTGCCTTCGCTCTGATACAGCTTAAGGCTTCTTTCTTTGCGTCCAGGTCTTCCCTGGCCTTAAACTGGGAAACCTCGATAGCCTTAATATCTGCTTCCACGCTTGCCAGTTCTTTACGTTCGTCAGCGCTAAAGTGTCTACGGAAGGCGTCGCGCTGGGTATCGTTTGTAACAGCTACCCTTACATGGGTACCATCCGGGTAAGGAATAATACCGTAGGCGTCCTTACCGGTTCCGCAGATCGTGTTAATAGCTTCTGCTTCTGTGATCTGTATAGAGGTTTCCAGCTGGCGGGCGCGTCTGGCTAACTCGACTTTATTCTGGTAGGTTTCTTCGTTCTTACGTCCGGCTTCCAGAATATCTGTAACAGCAGCGTCCAGCTGTGAGATAGTGTTAAGCAGCTGTTCGTCTGTCACTACCGGGGTGTTAATGGTCGGTACGTGCTTATTCAAGGCTTCGGCTGCCGCCTTTACTACAGCGTCCGCGCCGTACTGTTCAATAAGTTTCTGTAGTTCTTCTTTCATGTTTTTACCCTTTCTTAATTGCATAATGTTTTTGTAAAGCTGCCTAAAATACCGTTTCTCTGCTCCTGTTCTTTTTCCTGTGCTTTTGCCTGTTCTACAGCTGTTTTAACTACGGCAGATATAACGACATTTTGTACAATAGGTACCGCGCTGGCGACTTCCATAACGGTACACGCTTTTAAGTCGTAAACCTGTTTTTCCAGTTCCGGGAAGCCGCCGTAAGCCTTTAAGGTATCCGCCATATTTGCGATCATAGTATCTTTACAAAGTTCATTGAAAGCATTTATCTTTTTACCGGCCACGGCTTCGCCCCCTTTCGGATATGTGGGCGTACCATCAGGAACGACCCACCCATACAAGAACTGTCAAACGGTTTACTGATCGTATAAGCGCCGCAGTTCGGGCAGCTGATTTTTATAGCACCAGCGGAAGAAACCACCGGGTTAAGTTCCTGTAAATCGTTATCCGTAATCGGTTCTTCGTGTCCACAGTTACCACAAGTCCAAAATTTCACCTTCATACCGCTACAAGCTCCCTTTGTCTATCAATAATCTGTAAAGCTGTCTTTACTACTTCCGGGCTGTATTTTTCTTCGGCTGCTACCTGGTCGATAATCTGGTTAATATCCATAAGAACCTTATTACCGGTGTGACCCTGGATAAGTGCGCTAAAGTTGTCCATAGCGTACTGTCGTTCCTTTTCTTCCTCGATACGACTACGATCTAAGACTTCTTCCCCGGACTTCGCACACGACACCGGTATAAATTCCGCTTCGTATTTTCCACTGATTTCGTCTATCTTAATCAGTGCTACCCGTATCTGTCGTTCCATTTCATTAACAGAAGCCGACATACGTAACAGGCTACCTGGATTTATAAAAAGTTTATCGTCGGCGCTTCTATGGTAAATTCCATAGCCTAAGTGATCGTGTCCAGTAAGGATAATATCGGCGGTCGTGTCCACCTTATATAAATCACTGTATCGGTCAAACGGCGGGCGGTGGTCTAATAACATACCGTGGGCTATATGTACCCCAATATGATTACCTTCCGGGTAATCTACGTCCGGGCCATATCCGTAGCCGTTTATGTCCATATCCTTACTGTATGGCGTGGCAGTCAGATACACCTTATAGTGTCCCTTTGCCAGATAGATAGGCTTGTCACTGGCGCTTCTGATAACCGTAAGCTGTGGCACCAGCATTTCCAGAAGTCTTAAGCTGGTACGGTAGTAGCTATCTACGTTGTATCCGTAAATATCATGGTTACCCAGTGTACAGTAAATGTTTACCGGACTTTCCTTTAACACTTCTGCAAATTCCAGAAGAACAGCTATACCAACTTCCGGCCGGTCGAATATATCCCCAGGCTGTAAGATCGCGTCTACAGCATTGTCTACAGCTATCTTAAACACTTCCTTAAGCTTCTGCTTCGCGACTTCCTTATAGTCGTCTATGCGGTTTCTGGGGTTCGTTCCGCGTAAATGTAGATCGCCCACGAATAAAAATTTAACCATCTTCTTCGTCCCCCTTTCGGTCGTCTTCGCAGCACTCACACCGTACCTGGTCTGGATCGTCCGTATAGAAGATAATCCCACAGTCTATACAATGTTTTTTCATAATACGGACACCTCACTTTCTCCACTCGGGGAACGCTTCACAGCTAAACTTACTTCCCCGATTTCTGCAAGGTCGGCGTTATGCGTGATAAGGATAATCTGTCTTCCAAAAGTGGCGCTGTACTCTTTTAAGAAATACGCTACCGACGGCGCGTACTCTTTTGATACGTGCTTACCTACTTCGTCCAGGAATAATGGACCGTCTACGCCTTCCATTTCGCCGACTGCCAGACGAAGCGCAAGAGCGATAATATCAATCTTTCCGCCGCCGCGGTCATAATCCGGCTTTTCCAACTTCGTAATAACGCTGTCGTCGTTTAAGTAATATTCAGCGATAGGCTGGTTACCTCTTAAGGTAAGGTCGATCATAAATTTATGATTCCCGCCGAAGACCACGTTAAGCGCTTCGCTTACTATGTCTTCTATCCTTACCTTTACCTGTTGTCTGGCGTAGTCGCTGGTCTTCTGTAAAAGAATTTGTACCAGTCCGAACACGCCTAACTGTTCTTCCGCTTCCGTCTTTACCTTTACCGCTGCTTCTCTTTGCTTTTCCAGTAGTTCACGTTTCGCCATCTGGTTATTAACCTTGTCCCTGGCGGTACGAAGATCAGCAGCTATACGGTTAATCTGCAAGGTATTTAAGCCTTTTGCAGTACCGTAGCTTATTGGCTCTGGACGGATAAAAAAATCCATAAGTCCCATAAGCTACCCCCTAGACTTCCGGTATGTTACTTTCCACGTTCTTAAGGTTTTCTTCTACAGATTCCGACAAACGGGTAATTTCTGCTTCGATCGTATCCGGGGTAACGCCTAACTGCTTCATTTCTTCTACGACCTTATCACACTGTTCCTGTGCGGCTTCCAGCTGTGTTTCCGCCTTTGTCTTTGCATTTTTAGCAGCTTCCAGTCTTTCTTTTGCTTTCTCAATACGTTCTTTAATATCCATTACTTTGTACCTTCCTTTCCGTTTTTACTTTGATACATAAGTATAGCTTTACTACCGGCGTCCCCTTTAAGGGTAAAAGTCTGATATACCGGTGCTGCTACTTTGATCGGTGCGTTTTCATTCAGTACCATAACTTCGCTATCGTCTGGCACGTCATAAAGTAATGATCTTAAATCTTTTACTGTCATTTTGTATTACCTTCCTTTCTTGTTATCATAAGCGCTGGTTTTTTGCCGTCTTTCAGCATAACCGCGGTTATTTCCACTTCTTCGTCTAAGGCAAACCCTACAGCTTCCCTAAAATCCCCCGGAAGCTGTAAACGCCCTTTTCCGTCAAGTTTGCGGACTACTTTTAATAAACCACCTTCGTATAATGCCATTAGACTGTACCCCACTTTCCATACTTTGTAAGGTATCCGTCCGGCCCCAGGTTACGAAAATCTGTAGCGTGTTCATTCGCCACGCCGACGTCTTTATAAATCCCCAGGTTATGGGCTTTTCCTTTGTAGAAACAACGGACTTCGTAACGTTGCTTATCTTTCCGGTAGTGGACACCCTTAACCATGTCAGCGTATTCTGGTCCGGTAGGCTCTACCGGTATGTAGCTTTCGCCGATCGGAAGATTAACAAGGTTATCCCTGGTAAGGTTCAAGCTGTTACCGTCCTTAAAGATTGTGTTCTGTCCGCGTTCCGGCTTCGCTATAACCCTGTGTAAAAGTGGCTGCTTCTGTTCAAAACCAGAAACATTTACCACCTTACCGCCGACACGGTGGGCGGTCGCTCTTATATAAAGCTGACCGTTTCTTTTGTGGATAAAGGAAAACCATGTACCAGGCCAGGACTTAACTAAGTCCATATCCGCAGCGTCAAGCTTCACTTCCACGGAACCATAGCCCACGTTTGGCGGCGCTTCTACAAAAAGCGTAGCTTCCTTTCCACGTATGATAAAATCATTTTTCAAACTGTCGCACCCCCTAAAACGCTGTCCAGATAACTAATAACAGACTTACCAATACCTTCCGCCAGCGTTACGGTAACAGCGTTTCCGAACTGCTTATACGCCTGTGAATTACTTACAACCTGTTTCCATCTATCCATAGGAAACGCTTGTAATCTGCCGTATTCCGTCGGCGTAAGTTTTCTTACTCTATACTTCGTATGATCGAAGATTTTAATATGATGTGTACCACCCGCCACAGCTGTAGCTGTTGGGCTGATACCTTCCGGGTCGTGTACCCGTCTACTGTGATCGTGTCCGCTACTCTCTAACATTCCTATCACCTCTATTTCTGGTAGCCCTTGCGGCCGCTGTTCTCTCTCTCTCTCTCTCTCTGTATTCATACATTCGTCTACCCTTTCCAGTACCAGCGGTACTTGTTTGTAGTCCGACGCCAGCAGCGTAGGGGAACATCCTATAAAAGTCCCTTTTCCGTTACGCTGTGCCTGTATTACGCCGTCTTGTATCAGCTGATCTATGGCCGGTAGGCGCTGGCTCTCTCTCTCTCTCTCTCTACAATCATGTGTCATTTTCTCCGCCTTTCTTATCGCATATAACCACCTGGGAACACCCTGTAAGCAACGACTGGGCTATCTCTTTTCCGACCCGTCCGCGTCTGGTATTACTTTCCGGATAAGCTATGTTTATGGCGTCCCCATATCTCCCTACAGCTATTCCAGCCTTTGTAGCTTCGGCTATCGGGAACAAAGGGGCGTCTACTCCATAACGCTTTTCGTGGTATTCTCTACCACCTTCACACCTTGTCGACTGCTCCGTAGTGTTGGGGCTACCTCTGTATAAATCCTTTTCCGGCTCTCTCTCTCTCTGTAGGATAGCCGTAAGTATCGTCTACAATGACACCGTGTAAGTCCTGGGCGGTCAGCGTAAACATAGGGTCTTCGTCTTCCTTCGATCTACGCCCATTTTGCCTTTTATCTACTCTGTCCGGCGTAATCGTGGCGTGTACCTTACCCATAGAAGAAATACGCTGTAACGCCTGGTCTATGATCTTGTGAGCCTTTTCGTCGGCAATGTAAAACTTGTCGTCTACATCAGCTTCCAGGATTGTAGAAAGCTTCGGTACGTAGTCGTGTTGTTCTTCCGGGTATGTATAGGTATCCGGTAAGCTGTCCAGAGTACCGACAACTATATACCTTTCCCTGTTCTGTGGTACGCCCCAGTATTTGCTATTAAAAAGCTGTGCGTGGCACTTGTACCCAGCTTTTCCGTATTCTGCTTCCAGCACTGGCAGAAGCTTCCTTAACGCCTTCACGTTTTCCGCTACAAGCACTTTCGGAACCTTCTCCGGCTCTCTCTCTCTCTTGCTTCGGCCAAAAGCCGCATGATTTCAAAAAACATACCGCTTCTGGTCGCTGCCTTGTGGTTCGTACCACCACAACCCGGACATAAATTTTCTTCGCTGTAAGTTTCTGCGGACACTTCCCATACGGTACCGCAGTCGGCACATTCCAGCTTTATACCCGCCTGTTTTCCGGCTACGCTTAAGTCCTGGCAAGGAAACCCAAACGCCCAGACGTCGGCTTTCGGTACATCTTCAATGTGCATTTTCTGTATATCTGCCTGTACCACATGATCGCCTACATTTTCCCTGTATGTGGCTACAGCGTACTTGTCAAAATCCCAGGCGCCGACGATTTTAAACCCGGCGTTCTGGAAGCCCAGACCAAGGCCACCACACCCACAAAAGAAGTCGTTTAATGTGTACAATTTTCTTTTACCTCACTTCCGCACAATGGACACACGCCCCCGGCAGCTTTCCAGGCGGCCTGTAGTTCTTCCTGTGCTTCCTCTAATTCTCTTTTACAAGTTTCTATATACTTTTCAGCCCCTACACAAGAAAGCTGTCTTGCTGTATAAATAGCGTCCAGTCTTTTAAGGTTGTCCAGTTCGTCGTACTGCTTAGAAAGACTTCCCAGAATGTCCGCCAGGGCTTCTGTGTTCCCCAGAGAAGATACCTTATACCGTAAGTCGCGTTCTTCTTCGCTTACTTCGTTAAATCGCTTATAGGCACGTTCCATGGCTTCTAAGGCTTGTGTGTCTTTTTCCGCTTCATTCAGCATGAACGAAAGCCCTACCGCCTGGTCTAACTTCACTACCAGCGCCGACGTTCTTCTTATGGTTTCCTGTAAATTGATATACCCATACTGGAAGCCTAAAAGTGCATCGTACCTTATTACGGCTGTTTCCACTTCCTTAAGATCAGCCTGTAAGTCTTCCAGATTCCGCGTAATACGGATAACCCTTAAAGGTTCGTTCTGATCTTGTACCGCTTTCCAGAACCCTACGTTAAGGTCTTCCAGCTTTTCTTTTTTCGCCTGTTCGCGTTCCGCGATACCAAGCGATACAGAAGCGACGACCACACCGGCCAGACGTTCCACTTCGTCGTAATATTTAATACGCTGTTCCGTGTTCAGCTGATAACTATTCATAAGGGCGGTAAGCGCGACATGTCGGCTCTGATCTTCCTTTAATTTTGTAAAGGCAGCTTCCGCTATTTTAAGTTCAGCGTCGAACCGGTCAAGGTCGAAGTATTCCGTAAGAGATACGTCGATTTCCCCTATCTGTTTGTCGGCGTAAGAAATATCGTTACGTGTCTGGTGGGTCTTTTTATTTACCTCGCTGATCGACTTATCTACGATTTCTGTACCCGCCAGCTTTCCTAAGACCTTCGCCCCTACGCTTGCGCTTTCCGAAAGCATAAAAGGCGCGTCCAGCTGGAAAGCAAAATTTAAACAGGTTTCAAAATCACCGTACTGCTGTTTTACCAGTCCCAGGGTTTCCTTAATCTCTGGCGGTATCTCTGCCTTTTCCCATGCTGTAGGGAAAGCGCTGTGTGTATAGGTCGTCTTACCCTTTCTTCTGGTCTTTGTAATCGTGATACCGTTATCAAATGTTACGGATACCTTAACCTGGTCTACAGCTTCTTTAACTGACCCGTCCGGGTTACGGATTGTGTGTAAGAACGCTTCCCCGGTCGGCTCATTAAAAGCGAACCACCGAAGCGCTCTTATGATCACTGTCTTTCCGGCGTCCGACGGTCCGGTAATGACCGTCAGCCCAGGGGAAAGACGAAAGGTACTATTTGTGTGTGACTGGTAGCCTTCTATCGTCACTTCCTGGATTTTCATTACAAAGGTTCCCCCTTCCTTACTTTCTCATTTATAAATTCTATAAGCAGCCACTTAGGTATCTTTATCTTCGGGCCGTCCTGTACATACGGGAAGCCCTCACTATGGATAAGTTCGTAGGTCTGTCGCTGGCCCTTTCCCAGAAAGTCCATTAAGTCGTATGGCGTAAGCATTAAAGGCAGATCGTCCATACTTTTAAATACTTTCGGTTCTCTGGCTTTAGCCATTGTCTACCTCGTCGCCCAGGTGTTCCATTTCTTCTTTTTCTTCTGCCGTAAGTGGCGTATAAAAGACTTCTGGTACCGTACTTCCTACAGCTAATGCTATAGATTCCATAGCGGACTTAGACGGCTGCTTATTACCGTTTTCAATGTGGGATAAATGCCCCACGGATAACCCTGTTTTCTCTGACAGGTCTTTGAGTAACAGACCACTAATTAGTCTGTAATACTTTACTTTGTTCATTGCTTTTTTCTCTCCTTTGCCGTTGTCCTTGTGACGGTTTTACTTGTTTATTTGTCTGTGTGACAATTATACAGTGTAAAATATAAGGATACAAATACGACTTGTCTACACGACAATTTTTACAACTTCCGCCGTGTGTCGTCGTTATCCTCTGTTATCCTCTGTTTACCTCTGTCACAGAAAAATATTTTTAAACTGTAGTATTGGCGTCACGCGGTACAATTATGGCGTAAGGAAAACCGGATTTCTTCGCCCGTATCACTTCCTTTTCAAGCTTCAAACGGTCGTCACTCTTATAGATCACGATACAGCCGTTTTCCACTATCACTACTGCACATTCCACTAGAATACCCCCTTTCAGTTTGTAAAATCGGTATCCAGCATACGCCCACGGACTACAGCACATAACTTAAAGATTGTGTTCCCGTTCGGGTATCGTCCGTCGTATCGCAGTATCCAGGTAATACCGTATACGTCTGTAAAACAGCGCCCTTCCGTAGCAAGGCGGCACCGGCTACCGTCTTTATTGTAATATGCCGCCCAGAAAAGGGTACTAAGTTCGTGGTAGATCGCTGCCCGGTGTGGTCGATCAGCGCTATCATAATCTTCCCGGTTAATTAAAAGTTCCAGGCGTTCCCGCTGGCGAAGTTCACGGCGTTTAAGTTCGCGTCCGTAGGTCTGCTTCCAGATACGGTAAGCTTCTTCCTTCGTCATTCCTTCGCAATCTTCGTAAATTTGTCCTATGATCTGGAACTGATTGTAGGTATCGGGCGTTTCTGGCGCCCGTGTACCCTTTAAAAACTCGCTGTAAAGCATTTTCTTAACACCCCCTTAAAAGTAATCCGGTCTTATCGGATAGTCGTAAAGTTCTACTGGCTTAATGCCGCAGTCTTCCAGCTTTATGTTTTTGTGCGTAACGCTTCCGGTGTCTATCCAGATTGTGAAGTAGCCGGCCTTAATTGCTTCGACGTGTCCGGTAAAGACTACTCCACATTCTGGGTATTTTTTCTTTAACGCCTTTTTGGTGTAGGCTTCGCACTCTTTAAATTTTTCTTCCACCAGTTCGGCGTTGCGATTGGTAACTACTTTGCACTCTGTAAAATACTGTTCCCATGCGTTCACAGCTGTAAAATACTGTTCCCGTACGTCCTTGTTCATATCTGCACTTCCTTTCTGGAAGGGGCCGAAGCCCCCTAATTTTTAAAACTGTTTTCTAGTTCGTCCCACATACCAAGAACTGACATTAAAGCCGCCGGAAGATCGAACGGTATTACGTTATCTTCGGAACACTGGTTAAACATGGCTTCCGCACCGGCCATTTGCCAAGGTTCCAGGTATTCCCAGTTTTCCTCTTTACGAAGGAAGTTAAGAATTGCTACTGTGTCTTTCATACAGCTTTTCATACATTTCGCGTTACCTTCCGCAGCGGAAACCATAATTACAGGTTCGCCGCTTTCATTTGCCTTTTTACAAGCTTCTTCAAATTCGGCCGCGTGTTGCTCGTCTATCAGCATTTCGTTACAAAACCAATAGTTTAATCTGTAAACCTTATCTAACAGCTTTTTTATTCTATCCTTATCTATCATATCGTTACCGCCTTTCATGTTTAGTTATTTATCTTTCGTTTCTGATTAGATAATACTTCATAATGATTAGATTGTCAATACCTATTTTAATTATTTTTCTAACTTTTTTGATTGACTTTTCTAATCAATTTGATTATAATTATAATATCCTAATAGAAAGGGGGTGTACAGTTTGGCAGTAGCCGACAAGATCAAGGCACTTCTTAAGCTACAGGGTAAAAAGACAGAAGACTTAGCGGAAGCGCTGGGACTGGCTTCTAAACAGGCTCTTTACAATAAGTTTAACCGTGATAGCTTCACGGCGTCCGACTTAATAAAGGCCGCGGACTTTCTTAACTGTGACTTGAATTTTGAAACAAAAGAAGGTCAGAAGATCACACTTACAGTAGACGACATCAAAAAATAGTTACAGTTCGGAAGAACACAATTACCCAGGAAAGCCCTACAGCTGCAAAGTTGTAGGGTCTTTTCTTTGCCGTCGTTAGGTGATACAATAAAAGAAAACACTTAGGGGGATAAAAATTATGAAATGTCCAAAATGTAAAAGCGAAAATGTTAGTGTCGATCTGGTACAGGTAGAAGGAAAGACTAAGAAGCATGGTAACGGCCTAGGCGGTCATATCAATAATACCGCGCGTGGACTTACAGCTATATGTACCCTGGGTATGTCTAACCTGGTATGGAAGAAGTCAAAAGGAAATGAGAAGACAAAGTTTAAGAACAAGACCGTATGTATCTGCCAGAATTGCGGCCACACCTGGAACGCCTAAAGGGTAAACAGAGGATAACAGAGGACAACGCCATAAACTAGCTTACTTCGGATAACCAAGGATAACAGAGGACAACAGAGGATAAAGAAAAAGACCTACAGCAGTAAGGAAGATCAAAAATTTTTTAAAGAACTTAAAGAAGGGGGTATAGAAAACCCACTCATAAAACGAATAGGAAAATGAGTTAAAAAACAGTACCCCCTAAAAGAAAAATAGATACACTTTATATTATATATACTAATCTTTATTATATATATTTTATTTATTATATAGTTATGTATATATAGTTATTATATGTATATAATAAAGGTCTTTTACGCTGTAGTTTCTTACTGATTTTCTACTACGAATTTTACTACAGTTTTTACTACAAAGCCGCGGAAAACAGGGGTAAACAGAGGATAACAGAGGACAACGGAACATTTACAGAATACAGAGAAAAAGCCCAGAAACGCTATGTTTCCGGGCTTTTAAAATGGCTATATTACATTATCCATAAAAAGATCATATACCTGTGCAAAACTGCTGTATGCTTCCAATGTTTTCTCTCCTTGATTATTTTTTCACGAACCTTTATACTACTAGAGAAGCAAGATCCAATATTCTTAAGGTTTTTTCCTTTTGATATCCCGATAGTATAAAGCGAGGTTTTTTATGCCCGAGAATTACGACCATTATATCACAAAAAATATAAAAGCATTATATAAACGGCGACTTTTTTCACCAATTGTATATCTGATCATCGTGATCGTACTATGGCATGTATTTTCACTGACGGATCTTTTATTTCCGGTGCAGCTGACGGATGATGTTACGCTGGAATCTGCCTACCGGAATGACGCTGCCAACATGCATACCACACTGACAGATTTAAAATTCACAGGATACACCCGAAATAACTTTTCCGGGACTTCCGGTTATTATTATTACACGATCCGGAATGATGAATGTATCATCGTACTGCTTTCTCCTTCCACCTGTGAAGAGGGACTTCCTTTCATTGACGAGGTAACATTTACCGGGAAGATCAAAAAGTCCACTGTTTCTTTCCAGTCACTTTTAAAAAATATGTCGGACGATCTCGGCTGGACAGAAAGTGGAATCACAAGCAAAGTTTCCGGATATTACATCAGTGAACCGGATTATAATCGTACCATAAATACGATCCTTTTTACAGTCATATTTGGCACCAGTATTTATGCGATCCTCTGTATCGTACTCTATATCCTGTTTATTTTCTTCCCGGTACTCTCTCCCTGCTGCCAGGATCTCGCCTTGTTCGGCAATCCGAAAAAGCTGTTAGATCAGGCGGAGGAGGAACTTGCAACGCTGCCCCAGCTTGCAACGGAAGATATGTTTATCACAGAACACTTTTTTATTGAGACATCCGTTTACGGAAATGCGATCATCCCGATCGACCAGATCATATGGATTTATAAGTACTCCACACTCCATAAGTTTTTCTGGTATCATTTCAGTATTTCCTACACACTGCATATCAGTGCCAACAGGCATTTGTATATCCAGTGCCCGAAGAATATAAAATCCGATATTGATGGTATCATGGATTACCTTGCGGAGGCAAATCATAACATTCTGGTCGGATTCAATGAGAAAAACCGGCTGGAAGTACAGAAAATACAGGGAACGCCGATGAACTTTGAGAAATTTATCGCCTTCCTAAAAAAGCGGATTTGATGTCAACCGGAGTTTAACTAGCGTAGTGTTGCAGATTCTGCGGTGCTTTTATAGGGTGTGAAGGGCAAATATAAGCGCCCTCTCGCAAGTCGTGATTTTATAAGTTTATGAAAAGAAAAACGGTACAGACGAAATATGATGTTCCTGTTCGCCGGGCATTCCGATAAGCCTCTAAAGAGTCTTATCTCCATGGCTCACAAAGGAAATCATATTTGTCTGTACCGTTTTTCTTTCATTTACATTATGGATGACTTGTGAGAGGACGCTTATACATGCCCGATCAACGTCATGAAGCGCACCACAAAATCTGCCATTTACGTTATGGAACTCCGGTTATGGAATGAGTGCCTATAAAGGAGGTGTCGACTAAATGCAGTCATTCTCAATGCCTTGCGATTCGCCAATGATAAAGGGCACACCTCCCGGATCTTAAGCTTTGATTACTGCCGCTTGCAACATGGATTGACGGATTTTCACAACCTGGATATTGCATGCTGCACATTCTTGGCTTAATAAAAAATAGAACTGATTTGTTTTCAGGATTTTGGGAGCGGCCGGTTCTTAGAAAGCAGACATTGCGATTTCAAAAGACAATGTAATTGGATTTTGAAATCACGATGGATGCTTTCTTAGTACCGTTGCCAGCGACAACAAGCGGAAGCGCTCCTGAAAACAAACAGTTCTATTTTTTATGTTTATAAATACTTTATAGGCATGCAATTAACATAACCTACGAAAATCCGTAACACCACCTACAAGCGGCAGTTCAAAACCTAAACTCCGGTTTATCAGAAATCCACCTCGGTATCATAGTAGCAGCATTTCAGCAGCTTCTCCATCTCTTCCTGGCTCGGCTGTCTAGGATTGGAACCGGTACATGCATCTAAAATCGCATTGGCAGCGATCTCCGGCAGTCTCTCTAAGAACACCTCTTCCGGAACGAAGCCCTGCTCTGTCGGGTAGCTGTCTGCGCCATAATTTTTGATGCAGTGTGGAATCTTAAGGTCATCATTCATCTTGCGCAAGTATGCAATGAGTAACGCAACTTTCTCATCTAAGCTGTCTCCGCCAAGTCCCATGAAATCTGCGATATCGCCGTAACGTTTCTTCGCAGTCTCATCTTTTGCATTGAATGCGATAACTTTTGGCAGATACATGGCGTTTGCTGCACCGTGGATAATATGTGCACCATAATCTGCAAATGCAGCTCCTGTCTTATGTGCCATGGAATGAACGATACCAAGCAGAGCGTTAGAGAATGCCATTCCGGCAAGACACTGCGCATTGTGCATGGAATCTCTCTTAGCCATATCTCCGTTGTAGGAATCAACCAGATCATTCTGGATCATTTTGATTGCATGTAATGCCAGTGGATCGGTAAAATCACAGTTAGCGGTAGAAACATATGCCTCGATTGCATGTGTCATAGCATCCATTCCAGTATGTGCAACTAATTTCTGTGGCATTGTCTCTGCAAGATCCGGATCAACGATTGCCACATCCGGTGTGATCTCAAAATCTGCGATCGGATATTTGATACCTTTTTCATAATCGGTAATAATTGAAAATGCTGTCACCTCTGTCGCTGTTCCTGATGTGGAAGAGATTGCACAGAAATGAGCTTTCTTTCTAAGCGCCGGGATGCCAAATACTTTACACATATCCTCGAACGTGATATCTGGGTACTCGTATTTGATCCACATCGCTTTTGCTGCATCGATCGGGGATCCGCCGCCCATCGCAATGATCCAGTCCGGTTCAAATTCCATCATTGCTTTTGCACCTTTCATCACGGTTTCCACAGAAGGATCCGGTTCGATGCCTTCAAACAACTGAACTTCCATTCCGGCTTCTTTCAGGTACTGTTCTGCCCTGTCAAGAAATCCGAACCGCTTCATAGAGCCGCCGCCAACACAGATCATTGCCTTTTTTCCCTTGAATGTCTTTAATGCCTCCAGAGCCCCTTTTCCATGGTATAAATCTCTTGGTAACGTAAATCTTGCCATTATAAAAACCCTCCTATAAAATATGTATGTGCCTGTTTTGATTGTTATATTCTTAACAATCAGATCACCTGTATTACCTCGTGATTTCATCACTTGTGCTTATTATACCATACACCTTATTTTATAAAAGGGTTTTTATACATTATTCACAAATTATTTCATGTATTTTTTGATAAACAAATTTCTAATACAATTTTAATCCACTGCGCACCGGTTCACTTGTCAGATCCACACCCAGCTTCTTAAAAATTTTAATATCCACTTCAGAGAGCATTACGGAAGTGTGCACCTGGCATCCCCGAAGTGCCGGAAGCTGCTCTAATGCTTTCTTTGCGTTTTCATTGGTCACCGCAGCGAGCGAAAGGGCGATCAATACCTCATCGGTATGGAGTCTTGGATTCTTTCCACCGAGGAAACGGACTTTCAGATCCTGGATCGGTTCGATCGCTTCCGGGCGGATGAGTTTCTCATCATGCTCAATGCCAGCCAGATATTTTAATGCGTTCAGGAGCAATGCTGCAGACGCACCGAGAAAATCTGATGTCTTGGACGTAATGATACAGCCATCGGAAAGTTCGATCGCTGCAGTTGGAACGCCAAGTTCCTCTGCACGTTTTTTTGCAGCGACTGTGACATGTCTGTCGTCCGTTGTGATCTTCGCCTGTTTCATCAGAAGTTCGATCTTGTAAACTTCATTTTCCGTCGCTTCCTCTTTGACCAGTTTGTTTACCGCTGTGTAATAACGTCTTATGATCTCCATTTTGGAGGCTTCACAGCATGCCTCGTCATCGATGATACAGTTTCCGGCCATGTTGACACCCATATCAGTCGGTGATTTATAATAAGTATTTTCTCCGTAAATCCCTTCAAAAATAGCGTTCAAAACCGGGAAGATCTCAATGTCACGGTTGTAGTTGACCGTCGTTTTTCCATAAGCTTCCAGATGGAACGGGTCGATCATGTTCACGTCATTCAAGTCTGCGGTAGCCGCCTCATAAGCTAAGTTTACCGGATGTTTTAATGGAAGATTCCAGATTGGGAATGTCTCAAATTTTGCATAGCCGGCTTTTGTTCCACGGATGTTCTCGTGATAAAGCTGGGAGAGGCAGGTCGCCATTTTTCCACTTCCCGGTCCCGGTGCAGTGATGACGACTAATGGTCTGGTCGTCTCGATATAGTCATTCTTGCCGAATCCGTTCTCACTGACGATCAGCGGAATGTTTGCCGGATAGCCCTCGATCTTATAATGCTGATATACTTTAATGCCTCTTTTTTCCAGTTTTTCACGGAACTGTACGGCACCGCTCTGTCCTGCAAACTGCGTGATGACAACGCTTCCCACATACAGACCCTTTTTCTCAAACTCTCCGATCAGCCGGACAACATCCACATCATAAGTAATTCCAAGATCCCCGCGGACTTTGTTCTTCTCAATATCTGCCGCACTGATCACGATCACGATCTCTGCCATATCCGCAAGCTGCATGAGCATTTGCAGCTTACTGTCCGGTGCAAATCCCGGCAATACTCTGGATGCGTGATAATCGTCAAATAATTTTCCGCCAAATTCCAGATAAAGCTTGTCCCCAAACTGGTTGATCCGCTCTTTGATGTGCTCCGACTGAATTTTTAAGTACCTGTCATTGTCAAATCCTATTCTCATCCCTGATATCCCCTTATTTTTCATTCACTTTTTTATTTACAAACATAAAGAATATTATACAATAAAACCGGCACAAAATATACTCGAAATTTTCAATTTCCATCACAAATTTTAACGTACCATTTGAAAATTATTTTTGCAGATTTCATAAATAAGGCTGACCCTTTCCGGATCAGCCTTATCATTAAATTCCCAATAACTGCTTTTTCTTCGCTGCAAACTCTTCTTCTGTGATGACTCCTGCATCCAAAAGACCTTTGTACTTCTGCAGCTGTTCGATCGTATCGCTCTCAGAAGACTGCTTCTGCTCTTCCAAAGATCCGGTCTCCTGCTTTGCAACCTGTTTTTTCTCTCCCGCTGTCATCTCTTTGACATTCGGATTCATCAGATGAGCCAGATTGAGCGCCAGCGTGTGCAGACTCTCTGTTTTATCCTCATAGCAGCTCAAAAACGCCTCGACACTAGGACTGTCACTGTCAAAGGAAACTCCGGTCCAATCCCACTTGATATTATCCCAGTAAGGATGGTCAAACGTCAGCTCCACATGGAAGGTATCTGCCGGAGAAGCCACGTCAAAAGATGGTCTTGGATGATACTCATGATAATGGTTATCATCTTTGTCATTTTCCTCATGCATCCGCTCCAGCCGCTCAAACATTTCATATTCCCTCATCTGCATCTGAAACTGTGCGATCTGCGGCTCCAGCTGCTTTACTTTTTCCGGAACTTTACTGTCGTAATGCTTTAATTCCTGATGATTTCCCTCAAATAAAACCCGGCTGTCCTCTAAAATACGGAAAGACTTTAAATTGTCCGCCTGAAATGCGAGCGAATCTTTGTCACAGTTCACACGGAAAAGTCCATGGAAAATATCTAATACCAGATCTCCACCAAACAGTCCAAAATTAAACGAATAGTTTTCCTCGAACTGATCTCTCAATGCCTGATTATCTTCGTAAAACTGGATGTACTGCTTAAAATCATCGATGGTCATCCGATCTGTCCTGCCTTTTGGCAGATAGATTTTTTTATCGCATTCCTTACAGATCGGTGTGTCCTGTATTTTTGTTGCAAGCAGCCGCGGTGTCGGATTCCCGCAGACCGGACATAATTTTTTATTATTACTGAATAATCCCATATTAATCCCCTTTCTGTGACAGATATTCTCTTTTATGAAAGCCAAGAATACCTGCAATTACATTTGCAGGAAACATACCAAGCGCACTGTTTAACTTTGTCACTGAATCGTTGTAGATCAAACGGCTGGTATATACCATGCGCCCATAACATTCCACCGCATCCATACATTTGGTATAGTTTTTATCTGCGCAGAGCAGTGGATTGCGTTCTGCTGCCAGACGGATGCTTTTTACGGTTTCCTCTATCACCTGCTCCTGCTCTGATACCTCCTCAGGTGCGGAGCGAGCAGTGATCACACTTCGTCTGGCTGCTGCACGCTCCATCAGCGGCTGTATGTCATCTGCTGCATATCCTTTCATAAGATCAAGCACTGCAAATAGTGCATCAAAACGTGAGGAAATCTGCACTCCGATCTGATTCATGGCATTTTGGATATTTCCGTCCATCACCGCAAACTTCCGCTGCACGGAGATGATCCAGAGAACAAGTAAAAGCAGGATCAAACCAATAATGACCAAGATTTCCATACCTAACATTTTTTCTTCTTAATCCTCCCTTCTTTTGTGTGCTTATTTTGGCTTTCTCCTTTGTCTGAATCTACAATACACGATTTTCCAAAAAAAATGGACGCACTGTCATGAATCGACCGTAAAATGTATTGAATCGACCATGTCTTTTTTTACTATTCATGTAGTTTATTCTATCAAAGAAAAAACAGACCGTCATAAGACAGCCTGCTCTCCATTAAACGCATATTCCATATATGTATTTTTGATTTCCGAACATTTTCCATGCGGAATTGGGATTTCCGCATCATTTACCATTTTGATAGAACGGCTGGAAATGTTCTGGATATACTCCATATTCACAAGGAAGGATCGGTGGGGACGGAAAAAATTGCTGTACTGCATCAGCTGTCCTGCCAGATCATCCAGACTCCCTGCGCTTTCCAGAACTGCTCCGTTTTCCAGATGAAATAAAAGTTTTCGTCCCAGCACCGCATCCATCAGCCGGAAAAAGCTTTCCTCCCAGATCGGTTTCAACTGGTAAAAATAAGCTCCAACCGAATAAGATTCCACCGCAAACTCCGGGGATGAAGTCAGAAAAATAATTTTCATATTCGTGTCATACTGCCGGATCTCTTTTGCCACATCCATGCCATTCTGCCCCGGCATCACGACATCGAGAAATAATATATCCGGTCTTATGCCCTTCTCAATCTCCGTCAGCAGTTCAAACGGACTCTGGAATGCTGCATAGGTAATATCCTCATTCCGTTCTACCCGGTAGCGGTCTAATAATTCGTTCATCTGATGAAGCACTTCCATATCATCATCACAAAACGCGATCTTTATCATAAAATTTTCTTTTCTCCTGCGTAATTATAATATTTCCATACCTCTTGTGATCCATTTTACTGTCACAGGAAGCCTGCAAAATGTTTTTTCCACATATTATTATACTTCACAGAAGGGAAAATGAAAAGCCAATGTCCGCTACCTCCGCAGATCCTCAAATGCTCCATACACATCCAGCGTTCCATACCCCCACGACGGATTCGGATAACTCCTGTCATCCGCCCGGTCTGCGCCGCGGATCAGCATATTTTTGATATCCGCAGAGGACATGAAAATCTGATTTCTTTTTACCAGTCCCCATTCCATGATCTGTGCACATGCCCCGGCTGTGATCGCTGCCGCCGCACTCGTCCCGGTCATGGTCACAAAGCGGTTCCGCAGTCCCGGTCCATACACATTCACCGCCGGGGCACAGAAATCCGGCTTTACCTCACCGGAAAGTGTAAATCCCCTGCCCGAGTCCAGATACAGACCGCCATTTGCCACATTGTAGCCGCCCGTGCTTATGACCTGCCCTGCGTTACCCGGCACGGTGATCGTATGATTCGGATTTGACCGCAGGAAAAAAACATTTCCACTCGTAAAATTCCGCATGGGAAGCCACATATTGTAATCCCCTGTCACAATGCTCTGCGGATACACGTTGATCGTCCAGATCCCCTGCGCTGCGTTTGAAAAACGTAAATAAATAAGCTGGTTTCCCTGCCGCCTGCCCGTCAGCCGGTAGTCGATGCTGACTCTTGTCTGCTCGAAAATAAAGACAAACTCCTGTCTTCCACCGCTCCGATAAGGCACTTTTGGCAGCACTTCCCCGGTGGGCGAGCTGACCGATACCGCATAAAGCTCCGGCGCATTTGCCCACATCTCAATGAAAAAACCCGGCATATTTTCCTCCACCGAGACTTCCACCGATTCGTACTCCATGTCCGGCTGTATTTTTCCAAGAAAATGATGTCTTGCATTCGCCTCGTTTCCTACTGCTGCCACACTGCATCTTTTCCGCCTTCTGGATACAATATCCAGATAAGTTGCCAGTTGTCCGTCCTTGCCACGGTTTCCCATGTTGCTTCCTAGTGCAATGCAGATCACAAGCGGCATATCCCGCTCCTTTGCCAGCCGGTCCAGATAGCTGACTGCCATCATGATATCATTCTCCTGATACGCCGGAACAGAATCCGGTATAAAATAAAATTCCCGCAGATAAGTTTTTGCCTCTTTCAGTTTTACGACTGCGATCTCGGAAAACGGCGCCGCCCCGATAAAATTATCTTCCACATCCTCGCTTCCACATGCCACCCCGGCCACAAAGGTTCCATGTCCATTGGTATCCATGGACGGAACGGTTTCCAGCGGATTTTCTGCCCGGAGTGCGGCATTGATCTGCTCTGTCTTATACTCGGAACCATATGCGATCCCCTCCGGCTTTGTTCCATCCCGGATCGTCTGATCCCAGATGCGGTAAATCCTTGTTGTCCCATCAGAATACTGAAATACCGGATTTCGGTAATCGATCCCGGTATCGATAAATCCGATCATCACGCCCTGCCCTTTCAGTGCGAGTGCCGGCTGCTGCTGTAATTTTAATATCCCCGAAACCTCAAGCGCCGTCTCATCCAGAAGTCCATAGCACTTTGGAACAGAAGCATAGGAATCTGCCGGAAAATCAAATATCCGGAAAAAACTCCTCGGATAAAAATAAGTATCTTTTTCCTCATCGATCCGCTGGATACAATCACTTGAAAGGTCAATCACATCCAAAACATCTTTCGATATGATAAAATCCACATAATCATTGGAATAAATCTTTTCTTCACAGTCAGACATAAAAAACTCCGCACACCTATCTTTACAATAAATGCCGGAGTTTTGTCTTTTATTCCTTTAAATTGCTGGCTTTTCTTCGATCGCTGCACAGCCGCGCATCGTAATGAGCGGACCGCCCTTTTTCTCTACATAATCTTTTGTGATCGTTACCATGCCGATATTGTCATCCTTCGGGATCTCATACATGATATCTAACATAAAATCTTCGATAATAGAGCGGAGAGCACGCGCTCCTACCTTTTTCTCTTTTGCTTCCTTTGCGATAGAATGAAGCGCATCCTCGTCAAATACAAGCTTTACCTCATCCATGGCAAGCAGCTTCTCATACTGCCTGATGATTGCATTCTTCGGCTCTTTTAAAATACGCACGAGCATATCTTCCGTCAGCGCCTCCAATGTGAACATGACCGGCAGACGTCCTAAAAATTCCGGGATCATACCAAATTTGCGCACATCTTCTGTCGTCACTTTGGCGAGCAGGTTCTCGTCATTGTCATATTTGTCCTTCAGGTCTGCCTTAAATCCAATGGAAGCTTCCTTGTTCAGACGCTCCTTAATGATATCTTCCAGATCCGGGAACGCTCCTCCGCATATAAAAAGAATGTTCTTCGTGTTGACCATCGTCATCGGAACCATCGCATTTTTACTGCTTGCCCCTACCGGCACTTCCACTTCCGCACCCTCTAACAGTTTTAACATTCCCTGCTGGACAGATTCTCCGCTGACATCGCGCTGGTTTGTGTTGCGCTTCTTTGCAATCTTGTCGATCTCATCGATAAAGATGATTCCGTGCTCTGCGCGTTCCACATCATTGTCAGCAGCCGCTAACAGTTTGCTGACTACACTCTCGATATCGTCACCGATATAACCGGCTTCTGTCAGGGAAGTTGCGTCCGTGATGGCAAGCGGCACATCTAATAATCTTGCCAGTGTCTTGACCAGATAAGTCTTACCACTTCCGGTCGGTCCGATCATGAGCATGTTGGATTTTTCGATCTCCACACCATCCTGCGCATCAGAAGCAATTCTCTTGTAATGATTGTAAACTGCTACGGACATGACTTTTTTGGCATGTTCCTGTCCGACCACATACTCATCCAGTGACGCTTTGATCTTATGTGGTGCCGGAATCGCATGAATATCGATCTCCGGCTTTCTCTCCTCTTTTGGTTTCTTTTTCTTGATCTTCTGGCTGTTTGGCATACCGCCCATCATATTTTGCAGATCAGAGAGATTGATCATGCTGATATTAGGCATCTTATCCAGATTCATATTATTAAAACTTCCCATGTTCATCATATCACCCATTGGGAATCCTGTGCCATTCATGCTGTCGAACGTTCTCTGCATACAGTCATGACAGATGGAAATGCTGTTTGGGATCCTGATCATTTTTCCGGCTATATGCTCCGGTCTGTGACAGATGTAGCAGATCTCCTCGTACTCATCATCCTTCTTCTCATCACTCTCCTGTGCATCTGCCGTGGTGTTCACCACTTCCGCACTCTCTGCTTCCGTTGTATGTAAATTATTGTCAGAGGCTGCCGGCTCTTTGTTCTCTTCTCCGTCGATTACCTCTCTGAAATCATTATCTGACATTGAAATCTCCTTAATATCCCTGAAATTACTTTCTGTTTTCGTCGCCTCAAAAAATGCGATGGGTTTATTATAATTCAAATAAAAATGAATCACAACTAATTTGGCAAGATTTCATTTTTATTTAAGATATTTTCTTTGAAAAACATACTAATATTTGACCTTCCTGATTTTATGGGTTAGAATACAGCTACACACAAAAAAACTTTCGGCAAGGTGACTCATGTATACAAAAGAAACCTCTTTTAGCAGACGAATGAAACAGGCAGAACAGCATGCTGCCTCACTGCTGCAGCAAATTCTGATCTTCGTTTTGATTTTCCTTGTCATTTTTATGATGGTGCAGATCCAGAATCTACATGGAACTGCCCACGTGGTAAACTATGCCGGTCTTGTGCGCGGAGCCACGCAGCGTGAAGTCAAGCTTGAGATTACCGGAACTGCAGATGACATGCAGATTGATTATCTGGATAAAATTTTGTCCGGTTTAAAATATGAAGATGGAAATTATAATCTGGTAAGCCTGAAAGATCCTGCTTACCAGCAGTGTCTGGACAATCAGATTGAATATTGGGAACTACTGAAAGAAGAGATTTATACTGTTCGTGAAAAGGGCTATAAAAACACCAATATTGTCTCAATGAGTGAAACTTATTTTGAATATGCCGACGAGACGGTGACTGCTGCCGAACAGTACTCGGAAAAGATTGCCGCACGTATCCGGCTGACCGAGATTATTTCTGCGCTTGATATACTATTGTTAATCTTTTTGATCGTCCAGCAGCAGATCCAGCACATTAAGGCCGTCAGGGAAAATCATATTTTATCCAAGAAAGCCTACCTGGATGTGCACACCGGACTTCCAAACAAAAGCCGCTGTGAAGACCTTTTGAACTCTTCCGGTTTTATCACTGAGCCGCTGTGTTTTGTTATGTTCGACTTAAATAATTTAAAAGAAGTGAACGATACCCTTGGACACGCTGCCGGGGATTCGATGATTGCCAATTTTGCCCACATTTTAAGAAAGGTAGTTCCTGAAAAAGATTTTGTCGGCAGATACGGCGGTGACGAATTTATCGCTATTTTGTATGACACCACCTCCGGGCAGGCAGACGAACTATTGGAAAAACTACATGCTACGATCAAACAGTATCATTCCAGCAATATGCCGGATGCGATCAGTTACGCCTATGGTTACAGCTACTCCATGAATTACAAAGATTGTACGCTCCGCAATCTGCTTGACAAAGCAGACCATGAAATGTATCTGAATAAACAGGCACAAAGGGGCTGTGAAAAAAGAATAGTCCCGAAAAAAAAGAAAGACCAAGAGTTTATAATGAACTCAAGGTCTTTCTTTCTGTTATAATTAATTTGTGAAAAAAATTAATAACATAATCTATTCTAACCCAAAACAGGCAGTTTTGCCAATGCTAATTCAAGATTATTTGGACATCTGTGATCCAGTGCTGACTTTTGATAGATTTATGGGAGAAATCGAACTGGAGAAATATCTGAAAAATATTCCTCAACATTATACAGGAAGACTCAGATATGACCCGGTCAGCATGCTGAAAACAGTTTTGTTTGGATTTATGGCGAATGGCTATATATCATTGCGTGAACTGGAGGATCAGTGTAAAGTCAATCTCCGCTTCATGTATCTTATGGATCATCAAGCACCTTCTTACCGTACTTTCGGCTACTTCATCAACGAAGTACTTGCTGATTCCATTGAAGAAATATTTCAAGATATAAACAAAAAAATCTTCGAGACAGAGCATGTAGATCTTCAACATCTATACATTGATGGATCCAAGTTTGAAGCAAATGCGAATAAATACTCCTGGGTATGGAAAAAAGCAACTGAAAAATCCAGATACCGTCTCTTTGGTAAGATAACTACACTCTTTGAGGAAATCAATGAGGAACTTTCATGTACAGGTATGAAACTTTGTATCAATAGTGAGTACGCACCAGAGTATCTGAAGGAAGCTGCTGAACAGTATGCAGAAGTCTGGCAGATTAATGAAGCAATGTTTGTTCATGGCAGGGGACATCGCAAAACTACACAACAACGTCATTATGAGAAACTCAAAGAGTATGCTGCTAAGTTGGAAGAATACGTGGAAAAAATCAAAATCTGTGGAGAAGATCGCAACAGTTACTCGAAAACAGACCATTCAGCCACTTTTATGCGAATCAAGACAGACTACATGGGCAATGACCAGCTGCTTCCAGCTTATAATGTACAGGTCGGTGTTGCAGATGAATATATTGCTGTTGTTGATGTAAATCAGTATCGCTCAGATATGGATTGTTTTATTCCATTAATGAACAAGTTTTATACTACATATGGCTTCTATCCGAAGTACCC